>ERZ795059.435-NODE-435-length-55053-cov-16.201426_pt1 | contig 55053 bp, 42 predicted proteins | sample MGYA00375143_ERZ795059 | MGnify/ENA primary metagenome ERZ795059 (study PRJEB30188, sample SAMN05720168) | activated sludge metagenome | isolation source: Anaerobic digester | place: USA | collected 2015-01-07 ... | reverse complement strand
CTTTTACCAGCAGTCAGCCAACCACATACATTATGGATTGTGAAGAAGGTATGCAGCCCGATTAATGTCATCAACCGAGCGGATGGGATTTGGAGGGGTGAGGTAGCGTGCCAAAAACTTGTAGATTTTAACGCGAATTTCACGTGCAGCCTTGGTGTCAATCCTGTCGAAAGAGTGCCCACCGGGCATATCCTTGAAAATTTCATACTCAAACTTCTTACCTTCGGCTTTAAGCGCTTGAATGAGGTGCTCCACCTCAATCATATAAACATCATCGTCGTTGGTATTGGTGTGTATCAAAAGTGGTGTATTCTTGAATCGGTCAACCTGCCAAACAGGCGAGCGACGCTTGTACTCGGCAATGTCCTCGCGGGGGCTCTTGTCGATGTGGTAGGGAGCGGAGTATAACTCTCGGTAGTCATCGGTGGAGTAACCAAACCGCATGATGAGGTCCGAAACCGGAACCCCGGCAAATGCGCAGGCATAATCGTTGGGGTGGTCAAAAATGTTGTGCAGCGTAATCATGCCACCATGGCTCCAGCCAATGATGCCAACCCTTTTCTCATCAACAAAATCGTAGTTTTCAACCATATAGTTACGGCTGGCATACACGTCCTCGTTCTCCAGGCCGCCATAGTCGATATTCTCCCAAAAACTGCGTCCATACCCGGTGCTTCCCCTGTACTCTGCTGCCACTACAATGTAACCCTGAGCCATCATCTCGCGGATTATGTGGGTATGGTAGGTAGTAAAGTCAGCATGAACACCTCCATGAGGGAATACCAGCAAGGGATACTTTTTAGAAGGGTCGATATATTTAGGAATAAAAACGTAGGCCCAGAACTTAACCGGATTAGTTGCCCCCATGGCAGTAGGATTTTTAACGTTTGCAGGAGGAGGCCCATAAATGTAAACCTTGTCAACAAAGGCTACATCACCTACCCTATTAAACCAAAGAACATCATCCATTTGCTTCTGCATCTCATCGAGCCTATGGTTTAGGTTGACATTCTCCTCCTGAAGGGCTTCGAGCCTACGGTTGATTTCATCGGCCTGCTGCGAGTATGCCGATAAAAACAAGCAAAACAGCGGTAGAACAATAAATTTTTTCATCTGGTTGTAGGTTTTGTTTGATATAAAGTTAAAACAAAAGTTTGATGAATGCTACCACCAAAAGCTTAACCGCCAGTCTTAACCGGCTATAAGGAAATGCAATTTTCTAATCGGGTACCACCGATTTTACCACAGGTACCCTTCTACTGAAAAGCAAGGCGGAAATAGCACAAAGTCCCCCTGCAACAGCCATGGTTGGCTGAATTCCAACCGAAGGGCTAATGGCGCCTAGCAACAGGCTCCCCAAAGGTGGAAATCCGTTGAACGAAAGACTGTAGAGCGACAGGATACGACCCCGCTTATCGTCGTCAACAATATACTGCAGGAGCGTGTTGGTTGCAGCAAGCTGCACAATCATCCCAAAACCAGTAAAGAAGAGTAGGCCAACCGAAAGCGTAGCATAGGATGACAATGAAAAAGCTGCCAGCGATGTTCCAAATGTTAGCGAGCTGTAGAGGATAATATTTGGAATGACCTTTATGCTCTTAAGCGACGCCAGCAGGATGGCCCCGGTAAGCGCACCGGCACCTACCGCCCCGGTAAGCAGTCCAAGCATTTGCGAGTTACCGTGCAGGATATCACGTGCAAATACCGGCATAAAAGTTTGGAAGGGAAATCCTAGAAACCCTACCACAACCAGGAGAGAGAGCACATACCTGATAGGCAGGAAATTATAGGAGTAGGACAATCCCTCCTTCAACTCCTTGAATATGGATGAATTATGTGGTTTTCTTTCAACTTGGGCCACCCGGATATGAAGTAGGGAGGCAATTACGGCCATAAAGCTGATTCCATTGACCAGAAAGCAAAAACCCTCTCCAATCCATGCAACCAGAACACCCCCAATGGCAGGACCTATGAAACGTGCCGAGTTAACCAACGTTGAGTTTAAAGCTATGGCGTTTTGAAGCAAATCCTTATCGCCTACCATTTCAAGCATAAACGAATGCCTGAACGGAGCATCGAAAGCTATTGCGATTCCGTTCAAAATGGAGGTTACAAAAATTTGCCAAACCTGTATGGTATGTGTAAAGTAGAGTGTAGCCAGGGTTAATGCAACAATCATGGAAATACCCTGAGTAATAACAAGTACTTTGCGCCTGTTCAACCTATCAGCGTAAACGCCGGCAAAGGGCATGAGAATTAACGAGGGTATTTGACCGGCAAAACTAACAGCACCCAGCAAAAAAGGAGAATTTGTCAGCCTATAAACCAACCATCCCAACGCTAAGCCCTGGATGAAGGTTCCCATGAGAGAAACTGCCTGGCCGTAAAAGAAAATCCTAAAGTTGGGACTTTTTAACGCTCGAAAAGCAAACTTGATTTTGCTTAGGTAGGATGCAGGATTAAGATGAAAAGTCATTATTATTTAGATGGGTAGGTATTTGGTTATGCAAAAATACAAAATATATGCTGACGTCGTGTATTGCCCATCACGCTTGATTGACCTCCCAAGGGTAGGAAACTTAATGGGTAAGGCATGTTAGTCATTAAAGTTAAAAAATGTTACTCCCCTAATCTTTTGTTAATTCTGATTTAGCTGTAGCGCAACCATCCGTAATGTGATAATAGCTACATTTGCAGCAAGTGAAAAAAAACGTATTTCTGTGAAGAAAGTAAAAACAATTGCCCTGGTTGCGCATGATCACCGTAAGCGCGACCTGGTTGAATGGGTCGAATGGAACTGGCAGGAACTACTTAAGCACAAGCTCATCTGCACGGGAACAACCGGTCGTCTTATTGAGGAATCGTTACAGAAAAAGAAGAGTGACGTAGCAGACCACATCCAGCTAACCCGCCTTAAATCAGGCCCGCTGGGTGGGGATCAGCAGCTGGGTGCTCTAATAGCCGAGGGCAAAATTGACATTCTGATATTCTTCTGGGACCCCATGGAAGCCCAGCCCCACGATGTGGATGTTAAAGCCCTGCTCCGGATTGCAACCGTTTACAATATTCCCACAGCAACCAACCGCTCAACAGCAGATTTTCTTATCAGCTCCCCCTTGATTGATGAGGATTACAACCCTATTCTGTTTGACTACAGCCACTACATGAATCGAAAGGTATTTTAACAAGTCCTTTCTACTTCAATTTTGAGGTTAAGCAGCGCCTGAATCTGGCTCGAAATGGATTTCTTGACAGTTTCAGGGCATACCAATTACAACCGGCTTAATGCAGGAGTTGCACTAGCACTGATAACTTCTACTGTGGTCTTGCTATGGGCTTATGTGCTCTCCACATTAAGGCCTAATATCTTTGATCATCGGGCAACAAGGTGTTCAATTTCAGCGCCTTATCGCACCACTCATCAGAGCATAACAAATCATAAAAGCTGACTAGACAACAGCCACTCATAGAACATTATCAGGCATAAATACAAAATCTATGAGAATGTGTTTACTAAAATTTTGAATTGTGATTTAAATATTGCTAAATTTCACCAAAATTTCATAAACAAAAACGCTGGTTATGAACCACAATAAAGGTAAATGGTGCAGAATAGGCAGCATGGTTTTGCTTACAGCACTACTTACAGGATGCTACGATTTTTCAAATTTTGAAAATTTCAAGGTTGAACCTGTAAACCCCTCCATAGTTGCTCCGGTGGTTAACTCCACTATAACTTTTAAGGAGCTGGCCGAAACTGAAGACGCCAATACCATTGTGATTGTTAAACCAGGCGATACCAGGTTTTACCTCTCCTTCCGCGATACCATGGAAATTGCCAATGCCAGTGGTGAGTTTTCAATTCCACCATTTGCCTACTCCAAAACCTATCAACCCGATGCAGGTGAAATTCCTCCGGTTGCACCTCCAGCTGGCGAAAGTATTACCTTCAGCCCCAAAACCTTCACCCAAACCTGGCAACCTGACGCCGATTCTGAGCTAAAACTCATCAAGCTATCTCAGGGAAGTATGAACGTTACCGTAACCAACAACTTCGGAAACATCATTAGCGGCAGCATCACGTTAAACTTTCTACTAACCCCCCAGAATCAACCCTACACTATCAACATTCCCAATATCAATCCCGCTTCAAGTCAAGCCATTTCGCTAACAAACCTGGCGGGCTACAGCTTTAACCTTTTCGACGGCACCAGCTACAACACCCTTACATTTACCGCTACCATCACCCTCACATCTATGGGCAATTCTATAAACCCTGGCGATAACATCAATATCGACATTTCGGCAAACAATCTCGACTTCACCGAAATTTACGGCAAGGTCAATAAAACCATCAACCTTTCCGACCAATCTTTTCCGTTGGATATATTCCGTTCCACCTACATTGCCGACCAGCACCTGGCCGAGCCCAGCCTTATGTTAAAGTTCGCCAACAGCTACGGGATTCCCCTGTCGCTTAACGTTAACCAGCTGGTAGCCAGCAACGACCAAACTGGATCCATGAACGTGGTTAACGAAACTGTTCCTCCCGATGGGTCACTACTCATTGGTGCACCCAATTCGTTAAACTATGTTGGGAGCCCATCCCAGGAATTTGCAATGGACTCCCTAAAGCTGGACTATCAAAACTCCAACATTGAGGATGTTTTCGACTTTGCCCCTAACAATTTTACCCTTAAATCGGGAATTACCCTTGGCGATGCCTCAACCAGCCACGACTACTTTGTTAGAAAAAACTCCAACCTTACCCTTTTCAGTAATGTAGAAGTTCCGCTGGTTGGCTGGGTTGAGACTAACGGCATTCGCGATACCGTAGAGATAGACCTTCCGGATATTGAGAACGATTTGAACATGGAAGATGACGACGAGTTGAGCCTAACTCTGAAGTTCAGGTTTAACAACGGTATTCCCCTGAATGTTTACTTCCAGGCTTACTTTATTGACGATTACGACCATGAACTTACCAGGCTATACACAAATGTGGCAGAAGAGCAGCTTATTGAAAGCGCTGCAGTAAACCCATCAACCGGAAAAGCCACAACTCCAAACGTAAAAATTTCTGAAATTTCGATTGACAGAAATAGGTATAAACAAATGCAGGGTGCCACCAAGCTCGTTCTTCAGGTACGGTTTAAAACGGGGGGGAGCACTCATCAAAACATAGTTGTTGAAAGCACCAACTCCATAGATATTCAGATGAGCATCAAGGCAAAAGGAACGGTTAGATTCGATTCCTAGTGTTAGGAGTATGCCGATAAATAGCTATACAGCTACAAATGAAGCGCCCACGATTTGATTTAACGCAACCGTGAATAAGTTAAACTTGAATATTTGCCTTTGGCAAGCCTTATGAACTCCAAATGCTGGTGAAAACTAAAAAGTGAAAGCACAACTTATTGTCAACTAATAATATTAACATACTTTTCGGATGAAACGTCTGTCTTTACTAGCACTAATACTCACCGTCGGCATTTATGCCAAGGCCCAATCGGAGCTAACGCTACCATTCATGCCCGGTGTTTTTCAGTCATCGTTCGTAAATCCTACCGTTATCCCTGAACATACATTCAGCATGGGCTTTAGTATTTATACCCAGGTAGTTACAAATGGGTTCGTGCCTAACAACGTGCTTATATTCAGGGATGACACCATGCACTTTGACCCCAACCTGCTGCTCGACGATCTCAGGGATAAAAACCTATTCTACATGGGTGAGAATACGGACATCTTCCATATTCGTACAAAAATTCTTAATGGGTACTACTGGTTTGCCATTAGGCAAAGAATGGAATCGTCGTTTTTCTACCCATACGATCTTTTCCGCATGGTTATTGAGGGTAATGAACCCTACATCGGCCAAACCCTCGACTTCTCAAACCTGAAGATTTTCACCTCCCTATTCAACGAGTACTCCTTTGGCATGACGAAGGAGTACCCCCACTGGATTTTTGGTGGCAGGCTTAGCCTGCTACAAGGCCTAAGCAACATTAATTTTAACCCCACAAGGCTTAGCATTAAGGTGGAAGATGAAATGTACGGCCAGCTGGCCAACGCAGATGCCCAGCTGAGAACATCGGGCATTCCCAAAGATGGCAATGGCGATCCCAGCTTCGATCATGTTGAAGAACCTGAGTGGATAACCGATTACTTTACCAACTTCAAGAACAAAGGATTTGCGCTTAGCGGGGGTGCTACCTACAGGTATGACGACCGGACACGAATTTCGCTTTCATTCCGCGACGTTGGGTTTATCACATGGAAGGACAGCATTGAAACCTACACCCTTAACGGAAACACCAACTTCACCGGGCTGGATATCATGAGCGACCTCCTTTACGGCAACGATGTTGAGGTGGACTCCATTTTTGAAAATATCCTCGATGAGGATTTTCACCGTGACACCATATACAACAAGTACACCACATGGCTCAACCCGAAGTTTAACCTTACGGCTAGCTACGACCTGGCTCGTAGAACAACTGTTGGATTTTCCTTTTCCGGAGTAGTTAACCAGAAACTCTACACCGCATTAACCCTAAGCCTTTCGCAGGGGATTGGCCGGTTTTTTAGCATTGTTGGCACGGCATCCATCAACCAGAGATCTTTTACCAATCTGGGACTTGGCCTAATGCTGAAGCCGGGCCCACTGCAAATTTTTGTGGTTGCCGACAACCTTTACGCCGCCCATAACCCGCTGACTACTACAAACTTCAACATTAGGGTAGGTGTGAATCTTGTATTCGGTAGAATAAACCAACCCGAAGGATTGCCCTTCCGTTAATGCAACACAAATTGATGAATTTCCGACTTAATCCGTTTCACACATGAGAGTATCAGGAATTAAGAATAAAATAGTAGCACTGCTTCTTGGAAGCATGGTAGCGTTAGGCCTGCAGGCCCAGACCTCTTTCACCCCTATCAACCTGGGAGATAGGGTAAATTCTGAATACCCTGAAATTAACCCTATACTGCATCCCGATGGTAAAACTCTGTATTTTTCGAGGGCCAACAACCCAGAGAATACATGGGGAGGCGTTAACAGCCAGGATATATGGTACTCCGTTTTAGGAGACGACGGAACATGGAGCCAGGCCCAAAGGCTACCCCGTGCTGTTAATATTGGTAGGTACAACGCCCTGTTTGCCATCCTGAACAACGGGAAAACTTTTCTCATTAATGGCCATTACTCTCCAAATGGAAAGTACTGGATTGAAAGGGGACTTTCGACTGTTGAGCAAGTTGAGAATGAAAATTGGGGGAAACCTCAAAGTATTGAGGTAAAGGGTTATAGCAACAAGAATAGGGGAAAAACCACAACTATATTCGTAAGCCCCGACGAGCAAAAACTCTTCATGGCATTCAGTAAAAAAGTAAATGGTAAAAAGGCCAGCATTTACCTGTCCGAGCGAAAAGGCGACAGGCGTTACTCCAAACCTAAAAAAATAAATTTTCTAGGAAATAACAAGTGCGAAAGCATGGAGGCACCTTTCCTTACCTCCGATGGTAACGCCCTGTACTACAGCTGCAAGATTAATGGTGATAACAACCTGTACATGAGCCACCGCACCGATGATACCTACCGCAGCTGGTCGGAGCCCATACCGCTAAACGATACAATTAACACTCCGGGTTGGGAATGCTACTACCACCTGAACAGTAAGGGTAGCTGGGCATACTTCTGCTCCAATACAAACTCCCTCGGGAAGTCAGATATCTTCAGGGTTAAAATATTTGAGGAAAACCCGTTCGTAAGGCTTCACGGGTTGGTTCTCAACAAGGCTGATCAAAAACTAATGCTGGCCGATACAAGCTACATCTTAAAAGTGAATGGCTCTGAACCAGAAAAGCTAAAGGTTGATAGGGCAGCGGCATCCTACGAACTTCTGCTCCCATTTGGCCAAAGCTACCAGCTTCAACCCGAAATGAAAAACTGGATTGGAATACCCGAATTATACGATGCCACGGGCATTAAGGAGTTCACTGATGTTGAGCTAAACCTTTACTTTGAGCCAATTCCCTACGTTAAAATATTTGGTAAGGTAATCAATACCAGAACCAACCTACCCATTTCTCCCGAAATAGGCTTCAAGGTGCTTATAAACGGGCTAGAAAATGATTCGGTGAAGTACATTAGGGATATTTCAGGCTACCAGGCACTGCTGCCACTAGGCCAGAAGTATGTGGTTTCGCTTAACCTCCCAAACTACAGGTCGGAAGCGGATACGGTTGATGTAAGCAATATATCCTTCTACACCGAGAAACAGGTAGATTTTCATGTAACCTCAGCACCATGGGTCGAAGTTTACGGTATTGCCATGGATAACGTTTCCTTTACCCCCATTCCCGGCTCCTCTTCACCCAAGCTACTGGTTAACGGTTACCCTGCCGATAGTATCGCTATTGATCCGTTTACCGGAGAGTTTACCATTAAACTACCCTACGGGATAAAACACAACCTGGCAATCAGCTCAAAGGATTACAACCCGTTGGATAACGTGGTTGATTTAACCGGCTACGTTGAGTTTACCCGTATAAATCACGACGTATATGCTGAACGTAAGGATGCCAATATGGCAACGCTTTACGGTAAGGTTATCAATCTAAAAACCGGACAACCAGTTGAATCGAGTATTCCTGTAAAACTCAAGGTGAATGGAGTTGAAACCAGGGCCTTTATTTACGATTCTACCACTGCTGCCTACACCTTGAAACTTCCTGTAGGCGTTTCATACGACATTCTTCCATCGGTAAAAAACTTTTACAACAAGTACGAGCAGGTTGACCTGACCAAGACTAAAAAAGGCACCAAGGTTCCCAAGAACTTCTACATTACACCTATTGAGGTTGGACAGGCGGTTAACATTGACTTTATCTACTTCGAAACGGGCAAATCAACCCTGAAACCCCAGTCGTTCCGATCGCTTAATGCCCTGGTGGATTTCCTCAACGAGTACCCCAATGTAATAGTTGAAATTGGCGGGCATACGGACAACACGGGTTCGGCAGCTATAAACGAAAAAATATCCAACCTTAGGGCAAAGGCTGTAGCTGACTATGTGGTATCGATGGGCATCCCCGCCTCGCGGATAACTTCAAAAGGTTATAGCTTCAACAAACCTAAAGCCAGCAACGCAACAGCAACCGGCAGGGCTCAGAACAGAAGGGTTGAGTTTACCATTGTAGGAATATAATACAATCTGATGAAACGAACGAGTGTGGTCATGTGTAAGAACATACTCGTTCTTTTTATTGTTTAAAGCAATACCCGGTACCAATCAATAATGTTGGCTGTGTCAACCTTTTACTGCCTATTCATCTCCCGCAATGAAACCAAAAGGCATTTTTACGCCAACCTGTTGACTACCGGTAGTAGTTTTTCACACAGAAGTTGAAACATGTTTGCCCTAAAGCTAAAATTGCTGCTAAGCTGTTTTGTAGCCGTGCTGGCGCTGGTTAACCCCATCCAAAAGGTATTCGTAATGACAAGCCTTCAGGATCAGTTCAGCGAAGCCGATACCAAAATGGTTGCTCTTAAGTCGAGCCTAACAGCATTGCTCATTCTGTTGTTCTTCCTCCTGCTAGGAGAGGTTGTTTTCAACTACGTTTTCCATGTCGAGCTGTACGCCTTCCAGATAACCTGCGGCGTGGTTTTGTTTTACAATGGTATTACCGGATTGCAAAAGGGCATTTTTATAAAGGTTGACCAGAACATCAGCATACACGATATAACGGCCGTTCCCATTGCCATACCCATGATTGCCGGACCAGCAACCATTACAGCTGCTGTTACCTTTCCAGCCCACTATGGACACTTCAACACCATTGTTTCCATTGTTGCTGCCCTTGCCATTAACCTCCTCTTCATGCTCTACGCCAAGCATATAGCAAGATTCTTAAACCGTTTCAACCTTATGAATCCACTGGTTAGAATTTTTGGACTTATAGTGGCCACTATTGGGGTTCAAATGACGCTAAATGGAATTTGGGGGTTTGTGGTTTCAGTTGCTGGACACGTGTAACTTCGAGCTAATAATCACCACAAAAAATCCTCATACATTGCTATATTTGCAGAACATAAGAAACATTATCGGTGGAACAAAAAAATTTTATAGACATTGATCAGGTTATTGCCTCAAAAAGCCCTACGCTTCAAAAAAGCCTCCCCCGTTTCATTGTCAACTACCTAAAGCGTATAGTTCATCAGGACGAAATAAATGAGATTTTGGCCAAGCATGGGCATAAGCAGGGAGCTGAGTTTGTGGAGGCAGTTCTCAGCACAATGGGGGTAAACTACTCGGTTGAGGGGTTGGAAAACCTGCAGGATAACCAACGCTACCTTTTTGCATCGAACCACCCGCTCGGTGGGCTCGATGGCATGGTGCTTATTCACCTGCTGGCAAAAAGGTTTGACGAGGTGAAGTTTCCCGTAAACGACCTGCTCATGCACATTAAACCCCTCTCCAGCGTATTCATACCAGTTAATAAGCTTGGAACGCAGAGCGCTTCAAACGCCATTCAGCTTGAGGAGGCTTACAGCTCATCGGCACAAATTCTATACTTTCCTGCCGGCCTTTGCTCACGCAAGCAAAAGGGTAGAATTGAGGACCTGGAATGGAAAAAAAATTTTATTGTTAAAGCCATTAAACATGAGCGGGACGTGGTGCCGGTATTTTTTGACGGGCGTAACTCCACCTTTTTTTACAACCTAGCCAGGTTACGGGCTAAGCTGAGGATTAAAACCAACATCGAGATGCTCTACCTTTCCGATGAAATGTTCAGGCAAAAAGGAAAGAGCATTACGGTTAAAATAGGTAAGCCTATCCCATTCAGCACCTTTGACAACACCAGAAATGCCCATGAATGGGCTCAATGGGTTAAGCATGTGGTTTACCAGATGAAGCCCGCTTCATAAACTGTCAAATTGATGCAGTAAAAACCAACCCAGTAAACTCCAATTCTAGAAGATACTAGCCATGCAGGAAATAATCGAACCGGTTGACCGGAACCTACTAATGGCAGAACTCACCCCCGAGAAGTTCGTTAGGAACACCAACAATGCGGAAAATGAGCTCTACCTCTTTACCGCCCATGATTCGCCCAACCTGATGCGCGAGGTGGGCAGGCTAAGGGAATTTACTTTTCGCTCTGCCGGTGGGGGCACCGGAGAGGAGGTTGATATAGATGAGTACGACATCTGCGATAACTGCTACAAGCAGCTTATTGTTTGGGATCCAAAGGAAAGGGAAATACTTGGAGGATACAGGTTCCACAGCGTTGACCCCTCAAAGGGCGATGAAATTAACCTCTCCACCAAGCACCTGTTTAATTTCTCTGAAAAATTTGTAAGAGAGTATATCCCTAAAATGATTGAGCTGGGACGCTCTTTTGTTCAGCCTAAGTACCAGTCGCTCAGCAGGGGTGGCAAAGGACTTTACGCCCTTGACAACCTGTGGGATGGGCTGGGCGCCCTTATCGTGCTTAACCCCCACATCAGGTACTTCTTCGGCAAGGTTACCATGTACCGCTCCTACAACGTAGAGGCTAGAGACACACTCCTCTACTTCTTTGAAAAATACTTTAAGGACAACGAACAGCTCGTTACAACCATACATCCAATTGAGGTGAACATGGATCGGGATAAAATGGAAAGGCTATTCACCGGAAAAAACTACACGGAGGATTACAAAATTCTATCGCACAAGATAAGAGAGCTTGGCGAGAAAATTCCCCCCCTCATTAACGCCTACATGAACCTTAGCCCATCCATGAAAGTTTTTGGCACGGTTATAAACCCCTACTTCGGAAATGTTGAAGAAACAGCAATTCTTATAACTATTCCGGATATTTACCAGCATAAAATGGAAAGGCACACCGGCACATTCGTGAGGAAGCTGGCCGGTAAATACCTAAGACCCTACCGAAAGGAAAGCTGACCGCAGGGGAGCAGAAAACCCTGCTCAGCCGGGTTCAACCAGCAAAAGATTTACCATGACAGCACGGACAGAGAAAGTTCACTGTTACTGGTATGCCCTGTTGTTACGGCCCTCAATAAAGTTGATAAACGAGTTGTTCACCACCCTATTTCCACCCGGAGTAGGGTAGTTGCCGGTGAAGTACCAATCGCCCAAATCGTTGGGGCAGGCCAGGTGAAGGTTTTCGATTGACTGGTACACAATTTTAACCTTAGCCCTCATATCCTTTGGGGTTAATAGCTGGGCGATTTTTTCGGCAAGTTGATCGTCCGTAAACGGGCTGTAAATCTCCTTGACGTAATTCACAATTTCCTCTTTAGGCAGATATTGCTGTTCCTTACACTTCCGGTAAACCTTGTTGATGATGGCCTCCTGACCTGTATCGTGCAGCAATCCAACAGCGGCCTTGAAAGCTACAAAATCGCTAAGCTTGGCCATATCGATGCCGTAGCAATCGGGATAGCGAATTTGAGGTGAGGAGGACACCACCACAACGCTTACGGGATTTAGCCTGTCGAGTATTCTTAGAATGCTCTCCTTTAGGGTGGTTCCCCTTACTATTGAATCGTCAATCACCACCAGGCTGTCTATCCCCGGCCTGATGGCGCCATAGGTAATGTCGTACACATGCCCAACAAGATCCTCCCTCCCCTTATCCTGGGAAATAAATGTACGAAGCTTAACATCCTTAACGGCAATTTTTTCGACTCGTAACCGAATGGCGATTACCTCATCCAAATCGCTCTCGGTCAATGAGCTGCTCTTTTCCAAAATCATCCGCTTCTTCTCCACCTTCAGGTAATCCTCCACCCCCTTAACCATGCCGTAGAATGCCGTTTCAGCGGTGTTGGGAATATAAGAAAACACAGTATTGGAATGGTCATAATTAATGGCCTTCAGGATTGCCGGGGTTAGCAGTTCGCCCAACTTTTTACGCTCCTGGTATATATCCCTGTCTGAGCCCCGTGAAAAGTAAATCCTCTCGAATGAGCATGACCTTCGTTGCTGGGGTACCCTTATCTCCTCATGGGTGATAGTTCCGTTACGCTTGATAATCAAGCCATAGCCTGGGTTAACCTCCTTAACATCATCGGTTTTAACATTCATAACCGTTTGTATGGCCGAACGTTCAGAAGCCACAACGGCAAATTCGTCGTTTAAATAGTAGAACGCTGGACGAATGCCCCATGGGTCGCGAATTACAAAGGCATCGCCATGACCAATAAGACCGGCAATGGCATACCCCCCGTCAAAATCCTTTGTTGCTGCCTGAAGTATCTTGCCAATGTTAATGTTCTCGGCAATTAGCTTGCTAATCTCCATGTTGGAGTACCCCTCATTCTTATACTGTCGAAAAACCTGCTGGTTTTCCTCATCCAGAAAGTGGCCAATCTTTTCCAGAACAGTTACGGTGTCGGAGTAATCACGTGGGTGCTGCCCCAAGCTTACCAGCTTGTTAAAGAGCTCATCCACGTTGGTCATGTTAAAGTTCCCGGCCAGAACCAGAGTACGTGATTTCCAGTTGTTGTCGCGCATTACGGGATGAACGTAATCTATGGAGTTGTTTCCAAAAGTACCATACCTTAAGTGGCCCAAGTATATTTCACCGGCAAAGGGAATATTTTCCTTAGCCCAGGTCGAATCACCGGCTAGTTCAGGTCTATGCCCGTACTGGTTAATGCTCCTATTAACGGCATCAAAAATATCCTTAATGGAAGAATCCGAATTAGAACGCTCCCTGTCGATGTACCGCTTCCCCGGTTCCAAATCGAACTTAAGAGAGGTTAGCCCTGCTCCATCCTGTCCACGGTTGTGCTGCTTTTCCATTAGAAGGTACAGCTTCTGAAGCCCATACTGCCATGTGCCGTACTTAAGGTGGTAGTACTCCATAGGTTTAAGCAGCCTAATAAGCGCAATACCACATTCGTGTTTAATCTGCTCGCTCATTTTATGTTTCCTGTATGATAAAAAAAGGTAGATTAATCTACCCGTTTACAATATTCCTTTTTTATTACGAGAAAGGGTTTCCAAAACCTTACTGGCTATAGACTGGGAGTTGAGCCCATACTTCTGCAACAGCTCGGCTGGAGTACCAGACTCTCCAAAGCAATCGGGCATTCCAACAATTTCCATTGGCGTTGGGCAATATTTCCCAAGAACTTCGGCAACAGCTCCACCAAGTCCACCGTTTACCTGGTGCTCCTCAACAGTAACCACAAAACCGGTATGGTGGGCTATATCTACAAGTAGTGGTATATCTAAAGGCTTAATTGTGTGAATATTAACCACCATAGCATTAACCCCTTGCCCGGCCAGAATATGGGCAGCCTCGATTGACTCCCAAACCTCATGCCCGGTAGCTACAATTGCAACGTCGTCGCCATTCATAAGAACCTGCCCCTTCCCCACCACTAGCTTCTGATCCTCATCGGTAAAATTGGGGACGGGCTCACGACCGAAGCGAATGTAAACAGGCCCATTCACCTGCTGCATAGCAGCAATGGTAGCAGCCCTGGCCTGATTGGCATCGCACGGAGAAATAAGGGTCATATTTGGTAATGCCCTGAGGTAGGCTATATCCTCCAGCGCCTGATGGGTAGCACCATCGGGGCCAACCGATATTCCGGCATGAGCACCACCTATAATAACCTTAACGTTGTTGTAGCATATTGAAATTCGTAGCTGGTCGGCAGCGCGTAGTGCGGCAAAAACGCCATAGGAGGAAAATACAGGAAGTTTTCCGGCCAACGCCAAACCTGCTGCCACTGCGGTAATGTTCTGTTCGGCAATACCAAAGGAAAAAAAACGTTCAGGGAACCTACGCTTGAAACCATCCAACCCAACCGAGGCGGTTATGTCGGCACCCAGCACCACCACGTTGGGGTTGAGCTCCCCAATATCAACCACTCCCTCACCAAAGCCCGTTCGGGTAGCCTTATCGCCTTTATTCCTGAACTGTTCCATTTTGTAGAGATAAGTAGTGAGCGTGTAGCTCATCAAGAAACTTTTCCGCCTCGGTAGGGCTTGGTGCCTTCCCATGCCAGCGGTAATCGTCCTGTATGCTTTTAACGCCATATCCCATAAGCGTTCTGGCAATAATTACCGTAGGTTTCACATCACCATGCTCTGCAACTTCAAAGATTTCAACCAGCTGGGCAATATCATTTCCATCACACTCCAGCACCCTCCAGCCAAAAGATTCCCATTTTGCTCTAAGGGGCTCAAGCCCCATAACCTCCGATGTTCGGCCATCAATCTGGCAGTCGTTTCTATCAACCAGGGCAATCAGGTTATTGAGTTTATGATGGGCAGCGCTCATGGCTGCCTCCCAGATTGATCCCTCCTGTAGTTCCCCATCGCCATGGATGGAAAAGACCCGCCATGGGGCCCTATCAATTTTAGCGGCCAGAGCTAAGCCTACTGCTACCGAAAGTCCCTGACCAAGCGAACCTGCAGAAAGTTCAAGTCCGGGCAATCCATGATCCCTTCCGGGATGTCCTTGTAGGCGCGAGCCCAGCTTTCGTAAGGTGAGAAGTTCCTCCCTGGGAAAGTATCCCGAGTTGGCCAAAGCGGCGTAGAGCACCGGGGCAGCATGTCCTATAGATAGTATCAGCCTGTCCCGCTCGCTCCAACCGGGCTGAAGCGGACGGTGATGCAGAACTTGCCAGTAGAGCACTGTAAAAATATCGGCAAGCCCTAACGAGGCTCCGAGATGGCCTGAACCAGCTGAGGCTAAACTCCGAACGACATCCTCCCGAAGTTGTTTCGATACCTTTAGAAGCTGGTGCAAGTTTGCCTGGACCATAACACTACTCCAGTGGTGGAAAGTTAATCCATTGCGGAATTATAAATGCTTTAGGGTAATCTACAAGAAGCTGGTGGTAAAGTTTTTGAGCGCTCTCCCGAGTACGGAAATCACCCACCGAAATTTTCCAGTAGGGATTGTCGTAGCTTTGGTAAACTCTAATATCAGGGTACTTTTCCATAAAAGCATTCATCACTGCCTCGGAGTTGCGACGAGCGTTTTGCCCCAGCTCCAGGAATATGCGAATACGAAAACCGTTCATCCCCGGATTCTTAGCATTCTGAAGTATGTGCAGCTCCAACAGGTTTGAAACCACTGGATCCTGGGTAATTTTAACCTTTCCCTGCTCATTGCCTTCGTGCTGATTTTGCACAATTCCACTTACCCCCTGTCCGTGAACATGCTCAGCGGCAAATACACAAATCAGAAAAAGCGAGTTAAAGAGAAGTGCTGGTAAACTACGCATCGGAATATAATTGCACCACAAAAGTAGCAAAAGTTAGCCTAATTGCCAACCGTCGAATTGCGGACGGAAATTGTGTCGGTAATAATAAACCCGTTTTGGTACTTGTTGATGAGATTGTTCAGAGGCTGCCGGGGGATTTTAATTTTTTTTACAATGGGGAAGCTCGACCCCTTAACAAAACCCTCAACGGTTATCATTGTCAGAATCTTTTCGCCGGAAATCATCAACTTTAGGGCATCAGCAGAAGAATTTAATTTTACTTCAACAGGGATAGAGTAGATTTGGCTTGAGTTGGGTGGAATTTCAATTCTATTTTTAACTCTAACAGTTCCCAGTTCCCTTTGTTTTATCCACGATTTAAACTCAACCTCTTTTACAGTTATCCTTTTGGAATTTGGATTCTCAATCCCTACTGCTAAATTCAGCTTAACAACGTCATTCTTTAACCCGTTATACTCAACTTTGTTTATCCCGTTGATTTTAATGTCCTGAAATTTGGGTGCGCATCCGGACATTAATACCATGAAGATAGGCACAAAAGCAGCAAGAAACCTTTTAACCTTCATCTATTGTAGAATTTTAATTTAATTAGCAATAACTGTTCCATGCTGCTTATAAAAAGAAGAAAAAGCCATCGAACAAGCTAGCCGATGGCCTCAATATTGTAAAACGTTTATAAATTCTACTACTCATTTTCCATAGCAGCCACAACCTCATCGGTCATTTCCAGGTTATGGTAAACATTTTGAACATCGTCGTTATCCTCAAGCTCGTCTATCAGCTTAAGGAATCTAAGCGATGAATCCTTGTCAAGTGTTTTATAGTCATTGGGGATACGCTGTAGGCTTGCATTTTCAACTTCAACATTCAGCTCCTCCAGCTTTTTGTTCATCCGGCCAAAGTCTTCCATTTCGGTAGTTACTACGTAGAAATCTCCATTGTCATCGATACTTTGGGCGCCGGCATCTATCAGGTCAAGCTCCACCTCGTCGAGCTTCAGCTTATCCTTGGCAATAGTAAAAATGCCCTTGCGGTCGAAAAGAAACGATAATGAGCCGTTAGTTCCAAGGCTTCCACCACGCTTGGTGAGAATGGAACGAATAGCGCTAACCGTTCGATTGTTATTATCGGTAAGACATTCTATAAATAATGCTATTCCACCCGGACCATAACCCTCAAAGGTAAGCTCATGAAAGTTTTCGGGATCCTTCTCAGCCTTGGATATTGCCCGCATAATGTTATCCTTGGGCATGTTCACCCCCTTTGCGTTGTTTATAGCAAGGCGCAGCCGGGGGTTACCATCAGGATCGGAGCCACTTTCCTTGACCGCCACGGTAATTTCCTTGATTATTCGGGAAAACTCCTTGGAGCGTTTGGCATCAAGCGCTCCCTTTTTTCTTTTAATGGTTGACCATTTATTATGTCCTGACATAAAGTATTTGTTTAGCTTATTCAATTATACCATGCAAAAGTAACCGCTTGTTTTTTGCTATCAAAAAAAATCGGAAGTTTTCACACTGGTTCAGGTAAAAATATAGGTTTAGGACTTGCAGGTCTAATAAAAGTATATCTGAATTTTTAGCATTTCATTACATTTGTAAAAAAAAAGAATGGACTTTAACGGCGAGGAGCCCAACATTTTTGAAGGTATATCAACCGCAGGAACAGGCAACGGCGCAAAGGTTTACCTGGAAACATACGGTTGCCAGATGAATGTAAACGATAGCGAGGTAGTTGCCTCCATTCTGCTGGCAAACGGATACTCCATAACGCAGGAGATAAACGAAGCGGACATCATACTTATCAATACCTGTTCAATTAGGGAAAATGCCGAAACCAGGGTTTTTGGCCGTATTGACCTGTTTGGACAGGTAAAGAAAAATAAACCATCGGTAATTATAGGCGTTTTAGGATGTATGGCCGAGCGGCTTAAGGATGAGCTACTGGAGAAGAAGAAAATTGTGGATTTGGTGGTTGGCCCAGACGCCTATAGGGAGCTGCCAACTCTGCTACGAGCGGCTGAAAGTGGACAAAAGGGGGTAAACATTATGCTCTCAGCCGATGAAACCTATGCAGACATAAGCCCGGTGAGGCTCGACAAGTATGGCGTATCAGCCTTTGTATCCATAATGCGGGGGTGCAACAACATGTGCTCCTACTGTGTGGTTCCCTACACCCGAGGAGCAGAACGCAGCCGAGATCCCCAAACCATTATCCATGAGGTAGAAGAGCTGGTTAGAAACGGGTACCGGGAGGTTACGCTGCTTGGTCAAAATGTCAACTCATATTCCTGGAGCGAATCGAAGGGGATGGTAAAGCACACCGTTAACTTTGCCGACCTTCTGGAGATGGTTGCCCTGGTGAGTCCTTTCCTAAGAGTGCGGTTTTCCACTTCCCATCCAAAAGACCTGACCAATGATGTGCTTTACACCATGGCAATGTACGAGAATATTTGTAACCACATCCATCTACCCGTGCAGTCAGGCTCAGACCGCATTCTCCAGCTGATGAATCGCAAGTACTCCCGCAACAGCTACCTAAACAGAATACAGGCCGTGCGGGAAATCATTCCCGACTGTGCTATATCAACCGATATTATTGCAGGTTTTTGCACTGAAACCGAGCTCGATCACGACCTCACCCTAAGCCTGATGAGGGAGGTTGGGTTTGACTTTGCCTACATGTTCAAGTACTCCCAACGCCCAAATACAAAAGCGGCCAGGCATTTAGTTGATGATGTACCCGATGAAATTAAATCAAGGCGCTTAACCGAAATCATCGAGCTACAAGGTAAACTGTCGGAAGAAAGTAAGAAAAAGGATGTTGGGAAACGATTCGAGGTGCTGGTTGAAGGCACCTCAAAAAAATCGGACGATTTCTATGTGGGTCGCACAACACACAATAAAGTGGTGGTGTTTCCAAAAGAAGCAAGTAGTATTGGCGATTTCGTGCTGGTTGAGGTTACCAGCTGCACGCCAGCTACCCTAATTGGGAAGATTGTTGACGAGTAGTAGTAAAAAAGGCCGTATAAAACGGCCTTTTTTGGTTGAAATAATACTCTAACACTACATCAGCTTGTTCTGAAATTCGCTCTTTAAATTTCCCCCCTCATCAAACCACTCGGTTAGCCCGTAAAAGTAATTTGTACTCCCCTCGGGTTTGAACTTCACAACCAACTTAAGATTTTTTGTTAAGCGGGTAAGATTTGTAGCCACAGCCATTCTTACTCTATCCCTATCCGACTCGTCGATACCTAAACGCTCCATTGCCTCAACGGTGAGAGAGTTTGCCAGCATCAAGTTTTGCTTGCTACGAAGAATATCCTGAATTAGATCAATCCATTTTACCTTGTCGGGACCAGCACCCGACTTAATCTTCTTTCGTACGACACTTTCCTTTCGGGGCGATTTCTTAGCGGCAACTTTTGATTTCAAATTTGCCTTTCTCCCCCTTTTTGTAGCAGCCAGCTTGGTTTCTTCGGAGGTAGCAGCATTAGCCTTACTTTTCCTTGTCTTTCTAATGGCTTTTACTTTAGGGGCAGCACTCTTAGCAACGGCTTTCGCATTCCGGCCTTTTCGAACTTTTCTACCATCAACCTTGGCCTCGGGTGTAACTGCTTCACCGGCTGCTGGGACTGATTCAACCAATTTTTTCCTCCCTCTTCTTGCTGGAGCAGCAACCCGGGAGGCGGGTTCCGAAACTTCTTCTTGTGCCCGATCAATCTTTTTTAGAATTGATTTTAAATTTTCAATTCTACGTTGAGTTCTGTCAATCTCGGTTTGGTAGAGATCAATCAAATCGTTAATCTCTCCTGGGGTTAAATTTATTTTACTCATCTTTTAGTGCTATTAAAAATTAACTGATTAGTTGAAAATTTCATTCTAAAACTGTTACCATTACTAAATAAAATAAAGGTGAAAACAAAAAAATATCTATAAAAAGAAAATAATAATTTTTATAATTTAACTTTTTATCAACAAATCAACTAGTTAATAAGTTTCAAAAATAGATAAAAAAATATTATATAAGTACAACTTGTGTGATTTTTTTTATTTTAATTATCAATGTTTAATTAAATCCCTAATGTTGATGAGCTCTCTCATCGTTTTCAAAATAACCATTTATGAAAGGCGTATGTAGTGAAATTGATTTACAAATATCAACGAAATTAATATATTTAGCTGATTATTAACTCATAGCAACATTTTTAATACATGACTTCAGAGTAGCGATTTTATTTTTCTACATGCAAGCAACCATCCAAAGCAATCAGACGGTTTAATATTAGCCAGGTTTAATTGTGAAGTTGAACTTGAAGAAAAATCACATTAAAATTTTTCAGGATAACCCTCTAAAAAAGGGAAGGAAGGCAAAAGCCACTTTACATGAAAATTATTAAGTATAAAAAACGCTTAAACTTTGGTAGGCAAGATATACCTGTGGAGTAGGTGCCCGTTAAACCAAATGCACCAAGACTTATCAAAGAACCGAAATAAAACACGAGAACTGAATGTGTTATTCGAGCTAGCCTCACCATGTGTATGCATTTTCCCCTGGGACTACAAGGCTTACCTGTTCACTTTAAATAGTACAGCTAATACCGAATTAAAATATTTCAACCGCCATGCAAAGCGCACTCCAGTTTGTCAACATAACATAAATTTTTAAAAAAGTGGTAAATTGTAAACCATAGTAATAGCTCTATCAGCCTGAACCAAGAGCATTTGCCTAAGCAAAAGTCCGAGGAAATGTTGAATGAAGTAAATTTGGGTTACAAAGAATCTTCAAGAGATGGCTCGTTTGTGAGTTTTACCAGCAAAGTCATTATTTTAAAACGACAAAATGCTAATGATTGCAACAATAAGTAAACTGGTAGGTTGGCTTTATTTTTTCGGACTAGTTCTCTATTCATATTAATACTGGCTAATAAATATAAAGATGTAAAGAATCATGATTAAGCAGGTTGAAATCCAAAACTTCAAACCTAGGTGTTTCCCGGCCAAACTTCTTATCCAAGGCATCCAGCAAGCATGGCCTGCTACCATGGTAAATCAGCATATATACCAGCGAAATAATAACCCAATAAAATTTCAGGTGGAACATTCATGCAGGGCAGCTTGCACAAACGCGCCGGAACAACCAGGCGATACTAGTAAGTTCGGCGAGGCCAAAAAATGGGAATTCCATCTGTTCAACTCCATACCTAAATGGTATGGGGCAAAGTACTTGTAATCAAAAACCTAAAAATTTTTCACGAATGAAAAGAAAATCTTTCAAAACAGCTATGCTCCTGGTCGCCCTAGGAAGTAGCTTATGGGCACAAAATAGTTCAAATCCTCTATGGATGCGGTATCCAGCTATTTCGCCCGATGGCAAACACATTGCCTTTTCATATATGGGCAACCTATTTAGGGTTTCGAGCGACGGCGGAATGGCAGAGCTTCTGACCTCCAATGCAGCGTATGATTTCAGCCCGGTTTGGTCGCCCGATGGTCAAACCATTGCCTTCGCATCAAACCGGTATGGCAATTTTGATGTATTCACCATCCCTGCCATGGGAGGAGAGGCAATGCGGTTAACCTTTCATTCGGCTGATGAAATTCCTTCTGCATTTTCACCCGATGGAAAAAGCATCCTATTCTCAGCGTGCATACAGGACAACGCTAACAACATTCAATTCCCTTCGGGAGCCCTATCGGAGCTTTACTCAGTTCCAACTCAGGGAGGTCGGATAGCACAAATTCTCACTACTCCAGCCGAGCAGGCCGTTTACAACCCAGAGGCGACTGAAATTGCCTACACCGATATAAAAGGTTATGAGGATGAATGGCGAAAACACCATAAATCGTCAGTTACCCGTGATATATGGATTTATGATATTAGCACCGGAAAGCATCGTAAGGTAACCACTTTTGAGGGCGAAGACAGAAACCCGGCATTTGCTCCCGATGGCAAATCGCTTTTCTACCTCTCAGAAATGCAGGGCAACTCAAACGTTTTCTCGGTTAGCTTATCCAGTATAGGGCAACCAGAGTCCGTTTCAAGCTTCACCAACCACCCGGTACGATTCCTTTCGGTGGCCCGGAATGGAATGCTCTGCTACCAGTACAACGGAGAGCTATACACTCAAAAGCCAGGTAGCAGTCCGCAAAAGGTCAACATTCAAATAGCTACCGACCAAACCGAAACCCGGGTAAAGTATGAAAACTTATCCACCGGCATTACCGAAATGAACGTTTCGCCCGATGGTAAGGAGGTGGCTTTTATTATCAGGGGTGATATTTTTGTTACCGCTACCGACTACCCTACCACCAAAAGGATAACCAACACGCCCGATCAGGAACGTTCGGTCAGCTTCAGCGCCGATGGTCGGAAGCTACTATACTCCTCAGAACGCGACGGTAGCTGGAAGATATACGAATCGTCAATTTCATCAGCCGAGGAACCAAACTTCTCACTTTCCACCATCATCAAAGAACAGGTTATTGTTGACATACCCGAGGAAGCTTTTCAGCCCCTATACTCGCCAGATGGGAAAGAGGTTGCTTTTCTTAAGGAAAGAACGACGCTTTGCGTGGTAAACCTCGAAACAAAAAAGATTAGAACCGTCCTCGACGGAAAGTATAACTATTCCTATAGCGATGGGGATCAGTGGTTCCAATGGGCACCCGACGGGAATTGGCTAGCTGTAAACTTCATGGAAACGCCTTCGTGGCCCGATTCCGATATTGCCCTTGTAAAGGCAGATGGTTCAGGAGAATTTCACAACATCACCCAAAGCGGGTACGACGACCGAAACCCCAAGTGGACCATGGACGGAAAGGCTATCATCTGGTTAAACGACAAAATGGGGATGAGAAGTCACGGCTCATGGGGCTCACAATTCGACGTGTATTCCGTTTTTCTTACCCGGGAGGCTTATGATGAGTTTAAACTGAGCAAGCAGGAGTACGAATTGCTTAAAGAAAAACGAAGTAAGGATAAAAAAGACAATGGAGCAGGCGAGGATAAAGAAAGCTCATCCGATAAGAAAAAGGAGGTAAAAGCTAAAAAAGACAAGGAAGCACAACGCAAACCCCTAATCATAGACTATGAAAACCTCGATGACCGCAAAGTTCGGCTCACAATAAATTCATCCGACCTCTCCGATGCAATTCTCACCGATGATGGGGAAAAACTCTACTACCTCAGCAAGTTTGAGAAGGGATACGACCTTTGGGTTAACAACCTTAAGGATAATGAAACCAAGCTGCTGGTGAAAATTGATGGGTTTGCCGGCGATTTGCAAATTGATAAGGATAAAAAATTCCTGTTTGTAAACTCCAACGGCACACCCATGAAAATTGAGATTGCCACCAATAAGCTTTCGCCAATAAAATTTAATGCGGAGCTGGAAACAAACTACCCCCGTGAGCGGGACTACATGTTTGAGCACATGTGGCGGCAGGTGGAAAAGAAATTTTACGACCCCAACCTGCACGGGGTTGACTGGAAATTCTACAAGAGCGAGTATGCCCGGTTTCTCCCCCACATCAACAACAACTTTGATTTTGCCGAGATGATGAGCGAGCTGCTTGGCGAGCTCAACGCATCCCATACCGGTTGCAGGTACAGGCCTAAACCAGAGAATGCAGATCAAACAGCCGCACTAGGAGTTTTCTTAGATTATAATTTCGATGGAAAAGGGGTGAAAATCATAGAGATAACGGACAACTCCCCGCTGGTGAAAGCCAACAGTAAAGTAAAACCGGGTTGCATAGTTGAAAAGATTGATGGCATTGCCATTGAATGCAACTCCGATTACTACAAAATGCTCAACCACAAGGCCAATAAGCTAACCCTACTGAGCTTTTATAATCCCCAAAACGGAGAACGGTGGGAAGAATCGGTAAAACCTATCAGCAGGTCAATAGAATCGGAGCTGATATACAAGCGTTGGGTCAGGAAAAACAATGCCACCGTTGAAAAAATCTCGAACGGCCGAATAGGTTATGTGCATGTGAGGGGAATGGACTCGCAGAGCTTTAGGGAAGTTTACTCCGACATACTGGGAAAACATCGTAACAAGGAAGCAATCATTGTTGATACCCGATTTAACGGTGGCGGGTGGCTTCACGACGACCTGGCCACCCTCCTCTCAGGGAAACGGTATGTTGATTTTGTTCCCCGAGGCCAGCTAATTGGCTCGGAACCCATATCAAAATGGTATAAGCCATCTGTGGTCATCATAAGTGAGGGTAACTACTCCGATGCCCACGGTTTCCCTTACGTTTATAAAACTCTAGGCGTTGGGAAGCTGGTTGGTATGCCTATAGCCGGAACCATGACTGCAGTTTGGTGGGAATCGCAAGTTGACCCCACCCTGGTTTTTGGGATTCCACAAATGGGTGTTAAGGATTTAAACGGCAAGTATCTGGAAAATCAACAGCTGAATCCCGATATTAAAGTTGCCATTTCACCGGAGGAAGCCCAGTCGGGCGTAGATAGCCAGCTCGTAAAAGCGGTTGAAGAGCTGCTTTTAGAGCTCAACCAAAAATAGGACTCAATAATGTCATGGAAATTTTTGTAGTAAATGATATTATTTATACCTTTGTAATTGTACAAACTAACTAAATCTATACTACTATGAAAAAGATTGCTTTATTTGTAATTGCCGCCGGAATGATTTCCATGGTTGCATGCAAGTCTGCTCCAAAACAGGAAGAGGCTACTGAACAACCTGCTACTGAACAAACTCAGCAAGAAACAGCTCAGCCCGATTCTGCAGCACAAGCTGCCGAAACTCCTGCTCAACCTGCTCCTGCACAGTAGTTGTTGCTATAAGGACAAATAAAGACACCCCATATTTTTAATGTGGGGTGTTTTATTTTTTAAAAAAAGGGTAGTGCCAGTAAAAACTACTCCTTAATGATGATATTCAGCTCATCAAGCTGCTGTTGGCTAATGGATGAAGGCGAGTCAATCATCACATCCCGGCCCGCATTATTCTTCGGAAAGGCAATATAATCCCTGATGGAATCGGAGCCTCCAAAAAGGGAGCAGAGGCGATCGAACCCAAACGCTATTCCTCCGTGGGGCGGAGCGCCGTACCTGAAGGCATTTAAAAGAAACCCAAATTGTTTCTCCGCTTCATCATCGGAAAAACCCAACGTGTTAAACATGGTTTGCTGCAGCTCCCTGTTGGAAATTCTAATGGATCCACCACCTACCTCAACTCCGTTGATAACCATATCATAGGCGTTGGCCCGTATGGCCGCAGGATTTGATTGGAATAAGGGGATATCATCGGGATGGGGCGAAGTAAAGGGATGGTGCATGGCAAAAAACCGCTGTAACTCCTCGTCCCATTCGAGTAAAGGGAAGTCAACTACCCATAGGGGAGCAAACTGATTTTTAGGGCGTAACCCCAAGCGGTTTCCCATTTCGAGCCTTAACTCGCTAAGTGCAGGAAGGGTTTTGTTGCGCTTGCCTGCCAAAATCAGCATCAAGTCGCCAGGTTTGGCTTCAAACACTTTGGCAACCAGCATCAAATCGTCGGCAGAGTAAAACTTGTCAACCGACGATTTCAGTGTCCCATCATCGTTGTAGCGAATATAAACCAAACCGCTGGCTCCAACCTGTGGCCGTTTGACAAAGTCGGTCAGCTCATCGAGCTGTTTTCGGGTGTAGCTCGCACATCCCCGGGCGCAGATTCCTCCCACATACTCCGCATTATCCACAACCGAAAAGCCCTTGCCTTTAAGCTGTGCACCAATATCCTTGAAGGACATGCCAAATCTCAGATCGGGCTTGTCGGTTCCGTAGAGCGACATGGCCTCGTGGTAGGTCATTCGGCGAAAGGGAGCGTCGAATTCTACCCCCTTAACAGTATGGAAAAGATGCCTGGCCATTCCTTCAAAGACATCTAGTATATCGTCTCTTTCGACAAACGACATTTCACAATCAATCTGGGTAAACTCCGGCTGCCTATCAGCTCTCAAGTCCTCATCCCTAAAGCACCTTACAAGTTGGAAATACCTGTCGAAACCAGCAACCATGAGAAGCTGCTTGAAGGTTTGGGGGGATTGGGGAAGTGCATAAAACTGCCCGTGGTGCAAACGTGAGGGCACAACAAAATCGCGTGCCCCTTCGGGTGTTGATTTGATTAGAAAAGGGGTTTCCACCTCAAGAAATCCCTTATTGCAAAGGTATCTCCGAACCTCCTGGGCCATGGTATGCCGCAACATCAGGGCGTTCTTAACGGGATTTCTTCGTAAGTCGAGATACCGGTACCTCATCCGTAGCTCGTCGCCCCCATCGGTATCATCCTCGATGGTGAACGGTGGTAATTCCGACTGGTTCAAAATGGTAATATTGCTGGTGCGCAGCTCAACCTCACCGGTAGGATTTTTTGGATTTTTACTTGTTCGCTCAACCACCTCTCCCCTAACCTGAACCACAAACTCCCTTCCCAGCTGTTCAACAATTGAATGTAATTCGTTACTGCTTTTTTCGTCAATAACAACCTGGGTTACTCCATACCTGTCGCGAATATCAATAAAGGTCATTCCCCCAAGGTTACGGATCCGCTGCACCCAACCACAAATCGTAACAACCTTTTGGACATCGCTAATTCTGAGTTCTCCACACGTGTGTGTTCTTAACATACGGATATTTTTTAACCTGCGAATGTAAAAATAAAAAATGACCCATACGCATAGAATTGCTATTTTTGAAGTTGACAGGTATCCCTAAAATCCTTTGACAATGAACTTATACTCCCACGAGTATTTTATGAACGAAGCGCTTAAAGAGGCCAAAGTGGCACTTGAGCTGAAAGAGGTTCCCATTGGGGCGGTTGTTGTGTGCAACAACAGAATTATTTCCCGGGCCCACAACCTGACCGAAACCCTTAACGATCCAACCGCTCATGCCGAAATGCAGGCCATTACTGCCGCTACAACCTATTTAAATGGCAAATATTTAGACCAATGCTCCCTTTACGTTACCCTTGAACCCTGCCCCATGTGCGCCGGAGCCATGTTTTGGGCACAACTTGGCAAGCTGGTGTATGGTGCTTCCGACCCCAAAAGGGGCTATAGCCTCCACGGAAATTCAATTTTACATCCAAAAACTCTTGTAGTTGGTAGTATTCTTACCAACGAGTGCTCTGGCATCCTGGTCGATTTTTTTAGAGGTAGAAGGTAGCCACAGCCCCTGCTGTTGTTATTCCTACCTAATTTCACCGGTAACAATGCCTCTACCCTTCGCACCATCATTCAACACAATTCCACTGCACTTCCCATTTTGCATGAAGGTATTTAAAAGGAAACCTTCTCAATGCTTATGCCCGATTGATAACCCGAATAATTTTCATTAAAAGTTCCTGAGTATAAACAAGCACTAAGTTGCTCTAAATGTTTTACATTTGCATGATTTTTCCCTATAAATAGCAGCCCAACTTCACGGGTCTATGTACCAACCTGCTCAACCAAAAATAGTATTTTCAGATATTGATGGAACCCTGCTGAACGGTAGCAGGCAGCTTTCCGCAACTACCATTCAAACCATCAGGAAAATTACAGCTGCCTATGACGTTTACTTTATACTAGTCTCTGCCAGAATGCCCATGGCAATGCAGGCTATCTATGATGAGCTCTGCCTAAAAACCCCCATTATTTGCTATAATGGCGCCCTTATAATGGAAAGCCTAGCTGGTGGTTTCGACAATCAAAGGGAAATATGCTCCCACTCCATTGACCCCCGTATTCCGCTATCAATATTTAACCACACGCTGGAGCATAACCTGCACTTCGGGTTATACAGCAATAACAGCTGGTTTGTCTCAAAAAATGATGTGTGGACAGAACGTGAGGAAAACAACACTTGTGTTAAAGCGGTTATAGCCAACAACATGCCAGGTATAATATCACAGCTGGCCAGTGCCGGTGAGCCCATACATAAGCTTATGGTCATGGGAAGCCCTGTTGAAATCGACTTGCTCATAAATAGTATTTCCCTGGAAAGCAGGAACAAAATTACCATTTACAGGTCGAAGGAAACCTTCCTGGAAATATCACCAGCACAATCGAGTAAGGCCAAGGCCTGCTCCTTACTTCTCGATTACCTAAACCTTAAACCCGAGCAGGCAGTAGCCTTTGGTGATAATTTTAATGATATGGAAATGCTCAGGATAGTCGGAACAGGGGTTGCTATGGGAAATGCAAGTGAGGAGGTAAAGCGACATGCCGACAAAATTGCACCGCCAAATACGGAGGATGGGGTTGCCTTTGTGCTGGCAGAATTCTTCGGAATATGACCTCATTGGAACTTCTATCACCGGCAAAAGACCTTAAAACAGGAATGGCAGCCATTACCCATGGTGCCGATGCTGTTTACATTGCAGCATACCGCTTTGGCGCTCGCGAAAAAGCCGGCAACTCAATTGAAGATATTGGTAAGCTAACAGAATTTGCCCACCAGTACTTTGCCAGAGTTTATGTAACAGTAAACACCATAATTTTCGACAACGAGCTGGACGAAGTCCAAAACCTAATTAATGAACTCTACCGGGTTGGGGTGGATGCCATTATTGTTCAGGACTTGGCCATTCTTTCCATGAACATTCCTCCCATTGCCCTGCACGCCAGCACCCAGATGCATACCAATACTCTGGCTAAACTAAAGTTTCTGGAGCAGTGTGGTTTCCAACGGGTAGTTTTACCACGTGAGCTAACTCTTTCCGAAATAGGCAGCTATTGCGGCTCAACCTCCATGGAGATTGAGGCTTTTATTCACGGTGCGCTTTGTGTTTCCTATAGTGGACAATGCTACATGAGCCAGAGAATTACCGGCCGAAGCGCAAATCGTGGTGAGTGCGCTCAACCATGCAGGTCGTCATACGACCTGGTTGATGAGCATGGCAAAATTCTGGTCAGGAATAAACACCTGCTATCACTTAAGGATTTGAACCTGACAAGCCAAATCGAGCAGCTGGTTGATGCCGGGGTTACCTCCTTTAAAATTGAGGGCCGCCTGAAGGATATTACCTACGTTAAAAACATCACCACCCACTACAACAAAATACTTAACTCCATTATCAGCCGAAGACCAGAATTTAGGAGAGCTTCTTCGGGCGTGTGCGAGTGCAGCTTCGATGCCGATCCCGAGAAAACATTCAACAGGGGCTACACTCAGCATTTCATCAACGGTCGAACGGTTAATCAAACTTCATTCCACACTCAGAAATCGGTAGGTAAACCCATTGGGATAGTAGCACGGGTAAATGCTGATTATTTTGAAATTAACAGCTACGAAGCTGTTCATCCCGGGGATGGTTTATGCTACTTCACCACCATCGGCCAGCTTAGCGGTATGCTGGTAAACAGGGTAATGGGCAACCGTATTTATCCACGTAACAACCCCACAGGGCTAAGCGAGGGTGATACCATTTACCGAAATTCAGACATCGAATTTGAAAAGCAGCTTAACGGAAAAAGCGCCAGGCGATGGGTTGGAGTGCGCATAGCTGTAAGCGACAACAACGGCAACCTTAAGTTCAGCGCCACCGATTCCGATGGTATTGCTGTTGAATATACCCTCAACAACAACTTTGACGAGGCAAAAGACAAGGCAAGGTCAGTGGAAATGCTCATCCGTCAACTCTCCAAATCGGGCGATTCGATTTTTAGGGTTGATGGGGTTGCGGTGCAGGACTACACTACTCCAAAATTTATTCCTATCTCCACGGTAAATGAGGCCAGACGAATGCTACTAAACAACCTTATCTTAGAAAGATTAAAGCAGCACACCCGGCCCTTACGGGATAAATATTTTCCCGCTGTTTTATACCCCGAGCAAGCCATTACCTACAAGGGGAACATTTCAAATACAGCCAGCCAGGATTTTTTACTGAAACACGGGGTAACCTCAATAGTTGAAGCTGTTGAAATCTCTGCTCCCAAGGGAGTCTTCGAGTTGATGGTTACCCGATACTGCATCAAATTCGAGCTTGGGCTTTGCCCATCGAAGCAGAAAGCTTCACCCACAGGGCAGCTCTATCTCCAAAACAGCTCAACGCTCTACCCCCTGGTTTTCGATTGTAACGAGTGCCAGATGAAGGTGATGAGTCCAAAATAGCCATAGAACTTATTGTGGAAGAAATGAAACACCAATGAAGGGCGGCTTGTATAAATACGCTTGAACAACCGGGCGTTACTTACGGGTTTGGCGAAGCCAAAATATTGGCGTTCCATACGCTTTACCTCGATACCTATAAGGAATAACATAATGTATTTGTAATCAGAAACCTAAACATTTTATACTGATTAAAATTCTTAAAAAATCTGCATAAAACTGAAAAAACAGGTATTTTCGATAAAGTTTCTGATTCGGGAAGTGCTAAAGCATATACCCGCCACAGCTTAAAAAGATTGCAGATGATTCAACTTTTAACTCCCGAAAGCTGGCCAGAGTACGAGCTTATTGACAGTGGTGATGGTGAAAAGCTGGAGAGAATTGGGTCGCAAATGGTTGCCAGGCCCGAACCACAAGCGTTATGGAGGAAGCAATTATCAAATGAAGAATGGGTCAAGCTTGCCGATGCGTATTTTGTTAAAAGCAAAAAAACCAAACCGACCGAAAATGAGTGGGGTGAATGGCGCCTAAAGTCGGGGGCAAAAGAGCAATGGGTGGTTTCATATAACCAGAGCGGCCTGGCATTTCGCCTACGGTTGGGATTAACCTCGTTTAAACACGTAGGCATTTTCCCTGAGCAGGCGGTTAGCTGGAATTATATCTACAACACTATTAAGCAGCTCGATTTGGTTGAAACCAAGGTGCTAAACCTATTTGCCTATACGGGGGCATCGTCGCTGGCTGCCAGAGCAGCAGAAGCAAAAGTAACCCACGTTGACTCGGTAAAGCAGGTTGTTTCATGGGCCAATGAGAATATGCTACTTTCAGGAATGGATAACATCCGTTGGATTGTGGATGATGCCTTGAAATTTGTAAGCCGTGAAGTCAGGCGGGGTAACCTCTACAACGGAATTATACTCGATCCTCCAGCCTACGGCAGGGGCCCCGATGGAGAGAAGTGGACAGTAGAGGAGAACCTCTACCAACTTCTCGAGCTGTGCAAGCAGGTAATGGAACCTAAAAACAACTTCCTTGTTCTCAACCTATACTCAATGGGCTTTTCACCCTTAATAGCCGAAAACCTGATACGGGACATTTTCGGCGTTCCCAGCTATGAGGTGGGCGAACTTTTTGTTTCCGACAGGGCAGGCCGCAAGCTGCCGCTTGGAATTTTTGTCAGATTTCGCTCTGGTAGTAATTTTTAACTTGCTGATTGGTTAATTGTTAGCCCATTTTAAAGGTGTTAAAAAAAATGATGGTGAATTTAGTAAGGTGTTTTTATTACCTTTGTCAAGATTTTGTATATATTTGATTATCAATTGTACTTCCAACAGGATTAGGTTTTAAAATTGGAGAGCTTATGGAAGCAATAAAAATACAGGGAACCAGCCAATATCCTACTATTGTGCTCGACAGTGAAGCAGGAAGGTTTGAATTCTCAGGGAACTCTTTGCCCGAGGATCCAAAAGCGTTTTACGAGCCAATTCTTAGCTGGCTCGACGCATACGCCCAGAACCCCAATCCCGAAACAGTTGTTCGCTTTAAGATGGTTTACTATAATACCCCCAGCTCAAAGCAGATTTTCCAGATTTTTAAGAAATTTGAAAAAATGGCTGCTTCGGGGCATAAGGTTTCGGTGGTTTGGGCCTACAACGAGGATGATATTGACATCAAGGATGCCGGAAAAGACCTCTCCGACCACATAAAACTCCCATTCCGGCTTGAGTCCTACAAGGAATAAAAAAAGGCCTTTCAGGCCTTTCTTTTTTTAGCCTTCAAGTCTTCTACCAATCAGTAGTGTAGCTATGGTTGTATATCCTGTAAGTTTTAGACTCACCGGTGTTGTTTGACCTGTAGTAGATGTAGCCCGAAATTAACGAAAGAGTTTTACCTGCCGAGGATGTCCCGGCAATCTTAATGGGCTGTTCAACATTCAACTTGAGGTTGTGGTTGCCCTTTCCCTGAAAACTCTGGCCAATGTTATCAATAACAACAGGAGGAATCCCTTTCCACTCAATCACGACCTTATCAATGGTAAAGGGAGAATCGTACTTCGAACGAACCGTCATGTCCAGCAGAGCGCTAACCACATTAGTGCTATCTTTTGATATGGCAGTAAAGTTGAAGGGATCGCTCACAAATATTGAAGCCTTGTTGGCAGCAACATCAAAGTAGAAGGGTTTTTGAACGTCGGCCACTCCAAATCTGTACTTTACCAGAATGTTGTTTTCCGGATCCTCGTAGCAGTTATCGTAGTCGTACTTGATGGTTACGTTATCAACATTGTTAACAATTGAGGTAACCCTTGCGCATTCCGATTTAACAACAGGTTTTTTTGTTGTTGAAATCGAACGCCCTCCGAGTCGGAGGTAGTACTTAAGCTCTCCCAGGCTGCTCTCCAGCTCAACCAACTCAATGGAGTTAAGCAGCGAGCGGTACCTGGTGATCCCTAGGTTGCACTGGTCAACCCTGGCATCCATGAAGTACTCCTTTAGACTTGCAAGTTCGGCCATGTTCTTTTCAATTTGCTCAACCGATTCAACCTGGTCAACCTGGGCTAGCAAATCTTCCAGCTGTCGGGTCAACTCGTTATCGCGCATTTTGAAATCGCTTACCAGCTTCATCAGCTCAAACTCAGGAAAAGGGTACTTAATGTGATAGGTATAAATTATGCTTTTGTCGGGACGCTGGAGCTTCTCCCAGTAGAAGTCTTCAACCTTTGATAGCGAAATGCCCTGCAGGAAAGGCACCTTACCCGACTGGGCCGTTGTGGTGGAGGCAAACTTTTCGAGGAATATATTCACATTATTGTTGTAGTTAGCCTCTTCCTTCTGAATGGTGGAGGTAGATTTAACATTTTGTGCAACCGACGTAACGATACTCTCCTTAATGGAGGTTAAAGCATTCTGCTGCGCAACCTGCAAATCGGGGCCACTGCCGGCAACAATTATGTAATCCTTCTCTATACCATTAACCCACTTGGGTTTCTTTCCGCTTTTATCCAACACCTTATCCTGCGAAAAGGTATATCCTGCCAGGCAAACCATCGCGGCGGTCAGCAAAAGAATTTTTCTCATAGCTAATTAAATTTTCCCATCGTAAAGAATGGGAGATTATAACAATTCAAGCACTTACCATAAGTAATCAGCAACCCCGATGGGGGTTGCTGAATTCTTGGGTTATCAAATTAAGGGCGTTCGCTTTCCAGCTTGTTCATCTCCTCGTTGAAGATCTGCTCGAATTTCATCTTGTCGTAGTCGAGCTGCAGCTTCTGATCCTTCGAAATCCGGTTGGAAATGTTGTTCAGCACCTCATCCTTGGAAACCTGGAGCGCGGTGAAAACCTGGAACTTTCCATCCTTGGTTTGCATGGTTTTATTGCAAGCTACCTCAACGTTGTTGAGCTGCTGGTTTACAACCTCACGCGACATTTGCTCGAACTTCTGCTCAAATTCTGAATTCTCGCCAATTTGGCGCTCGTTAACATACCTGTCAGATACCGACTTAATGGTCGTGTTTATACTGCGAGCCAGGTTAGTATTGGCATCGAGCCTTGCCTTACTCTTGGCAGTGCTTAGGTCCTGGCTGATGCCATTACCTGTTCCACGGAAAAACTTGGCATCGGAATGAAACTCGTCATCATTGCAGGGAACTGAAACTTCCTTCCCGAATGAAGAATCTGCAGCCTTTTTGGAACCACCGCAGCTAGATAAAACAGCTGCAAAGGTAAAAGCAGCAGCAACCATAATCATACTTTTCATTTTCATAGCTTTCAATTTAAAGTTAAACTTCGGATTAAGTTAAAATAATGGGTAGAAAAATTTTTTGCTAGTTGTGAATTACTTTTTAACGTAAAGCCAGCTCCAATCCCAGTTGAAGTAGGAGGCAGCGCCCCAGTAAGCCCAAGACTGGGCTACCTCCTTGCCTGCCTGTATCATCATCTTGTCCTTCTCAATGGAATCGTCGTACTGCTTCATCTTGAAATCCCAAACATTAGCCCCGTCGGCAAGCTGCTTCTGGGTTATCTCATCGGCCAGCTTCACTGCTTCGCTGTAGCACTCCATATCGGGGGTAATTTTCCCCAGGTACTCGGCAGCCTTGTCAACGTTCATGTTGGCCCACGCAGCTTTTGCTCCAGCCATGTACTCCGTGCACTTGTAGTTGGCGTACTGCTTGTATATCTCTACGGATAAATCCATGCTCTTGTCGAAGCACTCCATGCAAACATCCGGAACGGAGAGCAGGATGTAGAGGGCCTCCTCGTATTTCTTCTGACCGGCAAGGGCCTGGGCGCCTTTCAGCACCACGTCGCACTGCGAGTTGTAGTACTCTATTATCTTTTCCTTTCCCTTTTCAACAAAACCCTTGAACTGCCCTGCTTTTACGTTGACTCCCTTCAGCGCTTGAATGTAGGCCTTATCCTCCGTCTGCCCAACACCCTTAACCTGAATGCTGGTCTGGCTGAAGATGTTCTGGCTTGCAGCGTCAACAATGTAGAAGGTTACTTCAAGGTTTACAGCCTGCATTGGCGGTGCTGTTGGGGTTATCTCCTTGCTTAACACGTTTACCATAGGCACAATGCAGAACCGGGGGTTTGCAGCCGCTGCGCCCAGCCCATTCTGCACGGCTATTTGCTCCATCTTATTTACCAGCTGCTGGCGAGCCGATTGGGGAATGCCCTCGGCCTGCTCGGGAACTATCGCTGCAAGGGCAATGCGCCCCAAGTCGTCGGTTTTACCCTGACTATTTTGGGCACCCAATCCAACGGTAAATCCAAGGATGGTAGCAACAAGAATCAATATTCGTCTAGTCATCACCTTTTATTTTCTGATTAATAGCATTTTACTTTTCACCAAGGATTAGCCAGGCCTCTCCTAGCCCTCTCAGGTATAACTTTGAAGGAATGCCCATTCCGTTGAGGTACTTGCGCAAGTCGCTTACGAACGAACGGGTGTCAACCGCACGCTCCCGACCCTTATCGTCAGTACGCATCATGGGAATGCGCACCTGCTCAAACTTCATGAAATTTTCGGTAGCATCGGAAAGGCTGAAGCGGCCCTGAACGCAGTTGTCGGCAAACCAGTTCTCGATGATGGTTGAAAGCTCCTCGGAGTTGTCGCCAAATTCCGATTCGAGGTTTTCACCCCAGTTGCTCCATACCTTAATCTGAACCTTCACCTCGCGACCATTTGCAAACATATCCTCAAAATGCCTCATCAGACCTGCATTAAAGTTGTCCATGTGGCTGAGAACAGCTTCCTCCAGGAGAAGCTCGGGTGAGGCAGCCGAAGAAGGGTTACCGGCACCTGCCACGCCCGATACCTGTTTGGCGGTGTAGGCATCAAGGCCTTTAAGGTTGAAAACGATGTACTTTTGGGGTCCCTGCCTTTTCACCTCGAAGTCGAGGTCCATGATGATGTCGGCTTTTGCAACACGCTTTAATGCGTCAATAGGGCTTTCGGCCATTTCGGAGCCTGAAGATGAGCTGGTAAGCATGGATGATTCTGCTCTTTCTTGTTCCAAATTCTTCATCTCCTGCTCCAGATCCTTAAGCGGAAATCCCCTGTCGGCCATAATCTGTCCCATTTTGGTAATTACCAACCGTAAATCGGGATCGGTTTGCAGGGCAGTTTTATAGTCGGGAAGGGTTTGCTTCATTCCCTGGTTATCAAACACCATCTTGTAGCCCCGGCTTATGCAGTACTGGTCGCTGGGCACTACCATAATAACGGGTTTCTTTGCCTGACCAAACACCGCCAGGGTAGAAAAAATCAGAATTGATGAAAAAAGTAGCTTCTTCATGGTAGGTTAATAGTTAGAAGTTAAAATCCGGAATCCAACCTGCGGGCAATGCCATCGGCCTCAAGCTGCTTGCGTAGGGCATCGTACATCACCTGCACGTATATGGCCACCTTGTAGCCCTTTTTAATTTTTATACGATCCTCGCCCGATGGATCGCCATCGTTGGTAACGGCAATGTACTGGAGGTACTTGCCACCTACCTCAAAAAACTTTTCGAAGTAGTCGGCATGGGTAACCTCGGCGTTGGGTTGAGAGCATATGGGGGGAGTTGGAGCAGATCCGGCTCCACCGGGTAAACCCTTAAAAATACAGGCAGCAACGGCAGCTTCCTTGGCATTCATAACTGCAGCACCCACATCCTTACCGTAGCCCCACACCTTAAATACCTTTGTGCCATCCTGGCCAACCCCAACCGGCTCAATTTCATAGTTGTACTGGCTGTTGTAGAGTATTTTGCGTTCTTTTCTAGTTTGGGCATTGGCGGGGAAAACTATAACCCATGCCAAGACCACTGCTAACATTGTGGTTAATTTACCTTTCATAGCTTAATATACTTTTAGTTTAGAACATAATTTTAACACCTAATAGGGTCGAAACTCCACCGCGGTCGGGGAAGACCTTATCCCAGGTAACCCCCAAATCGCCATTATCATTTGATGCGTTGCTGATAAAGGAGTATGTGCCTATGCCACCCATCAGCTGTATGTTATGTTTCAAATTTAGTGCCAAATTTCCTCCCAGCCTCAGGTAAAGGGTGGTATAATTTCCAGTATTAGCAGCCTCAATGGCATCGCTAGTAGCAGACTCCTGACCAATACCAACGTATGGACGCAATTCCACGTTGCGGGTGAGCATGAACCCCTTGGCAATACCCGCTCCGTAGTGGGTAAACGAAACATCCTCGGTTGCTAGGGATAAAATATCATACTCCTTAGTCTGGAATCCAACTTCACCAAATACAAACAGGGACCTTATTCCAACAAACCTTCCAAGCCTGAAGTCAGCCCTACCGTAAACACCGCCAACTTCACCCATTTCAAATCCGGCAAGCACCTCCAATCCCATGTCGTTTTGCTGGCGAACCAGGTAGCCAGTTTGGAGCTTACGCCCAGCAGTTTGGTAGAATGTGGAGGTGGGCATTTCACCGGTAGCCACCTGGCGGTTGTCAACAATTTTCGATGTAGCCCTGATAACTCCCCTGAACCTGGGTTCGGTGGTATTGGTTTTCTCGTTGTAAACATACTCGTAGGCAAAGTAGCGGTGGTCGCATTTCAGCCCCTCCTTCTTCCCAATTTTAACGCGGATAGGGTTAACCTGATGAATGGTGGTTTTCACCATAAAGTCCTCGTGGCTCTTTTCCAGATTGTAAATGGTTTCGTCATAACCTTTCTGCACCAGCTCCTGCAGGAGCACATCGTCAGATTTTTGCTTAATAAACCGGCCAATCTGTGTGTCGGGGTTAGGCTGAGATGCTACGATAGGTACGCTGGTTTTGGTTACAAACTCAAGTGGAATTTCGAGCTGCTCGAACTTCTTAATTTTTTCGGCCTTAACGGCAGGGCTATCCTCAGGATAGATCCAGCAGTCGTATAGGGCATTCTGGGTTTCCTCCGTATAGTTAATTTTAAAAAGATAACCCACTGCCGTTGCCTGCCACCCATGCATGTTGTTTATCTTTGCCTCCTGCATGGTTTTCACATTTTGGTAATCAAGCACCATAATGTAGCTTCGGCCAACTAGCCGGCTACCGTAATCCTGAAGCACAGCGTTTCCAAGCTTGGTTGATTGAGCCTTAATGTAGGCAGCATCGGTGGCGTTGAACATGCCCCTGTCAAAAATCTTATCCATTGACATGGACCCATCCTCCTGCCTGTTGTACCATAGGCTGATAATTGACTTGGCAACCTTTTGGTCGGTCAGATACTTCTTAACAGCCTCCTGCGGAACAACTTCAGTTGAAGTGCGCGAGAATGGAGCATCGAAGCTAAGGGTCTCCATGTTGTTATTGTAAAACTTGTCAGAAAAAACAATGGATCCAATTTTCGACTCAACCTCCTGCACATGGTTTTCCCCCGGAACCTTCATGTAAAGAAAGGTGATGGAGCTGCGGTCGTAGGTTGAGGGAATTTTTTTTGGTTGCTCGGCGTTCTGAGCTTTTGCTCCCAACACGGCCATAATTAGCATGGCATTTACGAAAAGTAGTTTAATTTTCATAGGTAAGTGGTTTTGGTTTTAGACTTTAAGTTTAAATTATTTCAGAAAAAATTTAGAAACTAAAATTATGCCGATTAATACACTAAAGCAAATAAAAGTGATTCCACCGGAATACTTTAGTTGTTCAAATATACCAATTAACCTACTACCCATTTTCATTCGTATTGCCTTGAATGGTGTTCATCAAAAAAAAGGGTCTCCCCTTTTTTCTACAATTCCGCCGCTTTAAGTATTAGTTTGGGAATATCGGTGTTATCCAGTAATCCCGGAAGTTGCGATGATCCCCGACCCATTATAAAAACCGGCACAGGCGAGCCCGTGTGGGAGTGGCTTGTCCAACCAATTCCTGCTTTTCTGTTGAGTATAGAAATGGCATCACCTGCAAGTAATCCAGCGTTTTTTTGCGCATTTTTTGATTCCCCTGCATTTAGGTTGACTAAGCGCTTATAGGCAGCTTCAAGGGTGTTCCTTTCATCAGCAGTCAACGCAAATGCACCATTTTCTGAAAGCCCGATCCTGGCCTCCAGCAGGCCAAGGTAATCCTCGAAGGTAGCTTTAGGATTTTTACTCCATAAATCGTAAAGTTCGGCTTGAAGCCTGTCGGCCGATGCCTTTTGAAGGCTTAGCGCTGTCAGGTGCAAATCGTAGCCATTGGCATTATTTCCTAACGACATTCCGCCTGTTTCGTGATCGGCAGTAACAATAATGAGGGTTTCCGAAGGATGCTTGCTGTAAAAATCCAACGCCACGTTCACTGCCCTGGATAGAGCAAGCACCTCGTGGATTGCGGTAGCAGCATCGTTGTCGTGGCAAGCCCAGTCAATTTTACCACCCTCTACCATCATAAAAAAGCCCTTAGGGTTATCAACCACTTCAATTGCCTTGCGGGTAAGGTCAGCCAGTGAAATGTCCGAGGTTTTACGATCTATCTCGTACTGAAGGGTTTGCTCCGGTGCGGCATTTGGCGTTGAGTAAACAATTGATTTTACGCCCAGCATTTTAAGGGAATCTACACCGGTAAAAGAAGAGGTAAAGCCATAGCCCGCCCTAGTTCCCAACTCATAAATAGAAGCAACAGTGCTCCCTTGGTGTTTGGAGCCATTTGGTTCAAGGAAACCACCGGAGCCATAAAAGTTATACCCGCTTTTGAGCAAATCCAAGGCAATTTGGTAGTAGCTGCTTCGGGAGCCTGCATGTGCATAAAAGGCAGCAGGTGTGGCGTGATCTATGCTAACACTGGTAAGAATAGCAACCTTACGACCGTTATCCCTGAACCTGGTTGCAATGCTATAAAGGGTGTCGGTATGGTTTGCATTCAGCCCTAACGTCCCGATAGATGTTTTATACCCCGTTGATAGGGCAGTTCCGGCTGCTGCGGAGCAGGTTACGTATCGGTTGGCAGCATAGGTTGTTGCAAGGGTTGTGACAGGGAATTGCATGAAGGTAACCCCCAGCGTATCGTGTAGCACGCTGTCGGCATATACCTGGGCAGCATTAACTTGCTGAATGCCCATTCCATCGCCAATAAACAAAAATACGTATTTCGCCCCTTTCTGATTCTGGGCAGAAATAAGAGACGGAAATATGAACAGAATTAACCAAATAGGCAGTAAGTATCGTCTTTTCATGATAGTTTAGATTAGTATTTTAAACAAAATTAGTCGGAATTATTAACAAAACTATTAGCTATAAGCTATTATGATGTTAAAGTTGATTAACAAGAATTGCTATTGTGAGGCTTGCTAGCCTAATCGGTTTGTATAGTAAACAGCTCCACCACAGCGGAGATTACAAGTTGCAAAATATGCCGATTGGATTGCTACCCGGAAGGTGATTGAAATATTCGAGGTTATTCCCTGGAAATTTGAACTTAGGAAGGATAATGGTATAGGCAGAGCAACCAGGGAATTAATTTACTGACAAAACTTGAAGCTAAATCAAAATTGGAAAGGAGAATTTTAGCGAAATAATCTTTATGAATCCTTAAAAAAAAATTGAAGAACCTTAAAATCGATATGGAATATCAGAAGCTAGAACACGAAAAGTTTCTATAAAAAAGATGAGGATATCCAAAAAAATTGCGGAGAAAGTGGGATTCGAACCCACGTTACGCTTTTGGCGTAAACACGCTCTCCAGGCGTGCGCCTTAGACCACTCGGCCATCTCTCCGGTAAAACCAATTCAACTAACTCGTTTAAAATCGGCCGCAAGATACAAAAATATTTACTAAAGCTACATAGCTAGTAAAGAGTAATCTCGCCTGCAATTGGATTGGCAAATTCCAAAGCCAAGGCACTCCCTACAAATCCCTTTCCTAAAAGGTACATTAACTTGGCTACTGCTGCCTCAAAGGTAATATCGAAGCCGCTTGCAACGCCTGCATTTTTAAGGATTAATCCATTCTCGTATTTGTTCATATTAACACTTCCTGCCTTACACTGGGTAACATTGAGAATAGTTAGGCCATTCGCAACAGCCTTAGATATCATTTCAATAAACCATTGCTGGCTAAGCGCATTTCCCGATCCGTAGGTTTCGAGAATTACCGCCTTAACCCCTGGTGCGCTTAAAGCAGAGGCAACCACTTGAGGAGTAATACCGGGAAAGAGCTTAATAACCCCTATGGAGCTGTCCATGCTGGTGTGCACCACAAGCGAAGAATTTGCCCGGGGATAGTGTATGAAAGGATAGTTGTATTTGATGGTAATGCCCGCCTCGGCGAGCAAGGGGTAGTTATCGGAACGGAAGGCGTTGAAGTGCTCGGAGTTGTGCTTGGTGGTTCGATTGCCCCTGTACAGGTTATTCTCAAAAAAAATGGTAACTTCCGGTACAACAGGCAGCCCGTCACGCTTAGCTGCAGCAATTTCAATAGCGCTGATGAGGTTTTCCTTTCCGTCTGTCCGGAGCATTCCTATTGGGAGTTGAGAACCGGTAAGAACAACCGGCTTGGCAAGCCCTTCAAGCATGAAGCTTAATGCTGATGCGGTAAACGACATGGTATCGGTTCCATGAAGAATAACAAAGCCATCATACTTTTCGTAGTTGCTGCTTATAAGTTCGGCAAGCTTAACCCAAAAATCGGGTGTAATATCGGAAGAATCGATAGGTGGATCAAAGGAGATGGTTTGTAGGTTGAAGCCAAACTTCTGCAGCTCAGGCACCTCCTCCTCGATATTATCGAAGTTAAATGGCGAAAGGGCTCCCGTATGAGGGTTCTCCTTCATTCCAATGGTGCCGCCGGTGTAAATGATCAGGATGGAAAGACTGCTACGATTCTTCATTATTTATAGGCAAATTAAACAGTTTTATGGCGTTAGCCGATGTTAGCGAGGCAACCTCATGCACCGGCATTTCCAGGATGCCGGCAACCCGCTGCGCGATGAAGGTGAGGTTGAAACTCTCGTTTCGCTTGCCCCTAGCTGGTGCGGGTGAAAGGTATGGGGAATCGGTTTCCAGAACTATCTTTTCAATATTTATATGGGGTAGCACCCTATCAACCCCGCCATTCTTGAAGGTTACCACTCCGCCGATTCCCACCATGAAGGTTTGGTAGTCCAGTATATGCCTGTAGTCCTCAAGCGTACCGGTGAAGCTGTGAAATACCCCCGAAAGCGTGGAATCGGCCTCCTCATCGAGAATGCTAAAAATTTCCTGAAACGAATTCCTGGCATGGATAGCTACGGGCAATCCCAGCTTCTTTGCCAGCTGGACCTGGTGTCGAAAGGCAACCTTTTGCTCCTCAACAAAGGTTTTGTCCCAGTAAAGGTCAATGCCAATTTCGCCAATTCCCCAAAACTTTCGAATACTAAGATATGAGCCAACTACCTCAAGTTCTTTTGAAAAGTTACGGTTGACCGAGGTGGGATGTAAACCCATCAAAGGAAAACACTGGGAATACCTATCCGCAGTTTCTAAAAGTCGCGGTACAGAAGTAGAGTCAATATTGGGTAGCACATGGTACTTCACCCCGGCCTGTGCAGCCCTGTCGAGCACAACCTCCCTATCGTAGTCGAAATCCTCGGCAAAAATGTGTGAATGCGAATCTACTAAAAGCATGCTGCAAGATGAAGATAGGTTTAAAAGCAAAGTTAAGCAAAATTCGCATGTTCAAAATTGGCAACCTGCCTACTCCAAAATCAGGATCATGTTAAATTTTACCTTGATGCCCGTAGGCTGTCCCCAGCAGGGGTTATGCTGTCGAGCTGGTAAATTATAGGTGTAATGGCCTGCCTGAACTTTTCCAAGTTTTCTGGACGAATGGGCTCCACCGGCGGTGATTTAACCTTCAGCGGATCAACAGGTTTACCATTCATCCAGAAACGAAGATCGAGATGTGGACCGGTGGCGTAGCCTGTGCTTCCTACATATCCTATGATATCACCCTGTTTTACCCGAACACCCTCGGCTATACCCTTGCCAAATCTGGAAAGGTGATTATAGCCTGTGGTGTAAACGCTATTGTGCCTGATTTTGATGTAGTTACCGGCCGATTCGTTGTAACCCTTGTCTATTACAACCCCGTCGCCGATAGCCATAACAGGTGTTCCGGCAGGTGCGGCATAGTCAACCCCACTATGTGGACGGTAAATTCTCAGAACAGGGTGAAAGCGCCGACCGCTGAAGCGGCTCGATATTCTGGAAAAGCGCAAGGGTGCTTTCAGGAATGATTTGCGAAGAGAATTTCCCTTTTCGTCCCAGTAGCTGGCAACGGAATCCTGTTCATACCTGAAGGCATAAAACTTTTCACCCCGATGCTCGAACCATGCAGCATGAATAGTTCCCAGGCCAACCGGCAGGCTGTCAACATAAAGCTCATCGTAAATCACCTTAAACTTATCCTCGGGGTAGAGTCCAAAGAAATCAACAGTCCATGCAAAAACATCCGAAAGCTCCAGTGCCAGCATGGGGTTGATGTTTTTCTGCTTCATGGTCTCCCACAACGAGGAGGTAATCGCAGACTCGTCAACCCTCCTAACGGTGGTAACTTCCTTTTTGAAAGGGTATATCGCCAGCGTGTCGGAAATGTCAAAAATAACAAAATCAACGGGTGAGTCTTCATAAACCAGGTATCTAACCGCAGCAAGCGTATCGCGGGTTCTGAAAACTTCGTAATGATTGCCTGCCTTAAACTTATGGGGATCAAAACTATCGGCGCTTACCAAAGTCAAGCTGTTTACAACTTCGGGATCTACATTCAAATCGAGCAAAAGATTCCCAATGGTTTGCCCATACCGCAACGAACCTTTTTCAATGTAGAATGAATCAACAGGAATTCCATATTTTAAGATGGGCTTGGCCAAAAGCGTATCTTTAGAATATTCCTCAGAATTTTTACTCGTCCTTACGGGTGATATCCCCACAAAATAATCAACAAAAAAAATGGCTAGTAATGCCAGAATTACTGAAAAAAATGCTCTTTTCAACATAATATACAAAATTCTAAACAACCAGTAGGCGAAAATTCTGCAACCCAACTCCTTTGAAAGAACTGCTACAGGAGAATTGATGGGCGTGTTAAAACAGCCTCAAAGCTACCAAAAAGAAAGGTTAAGAAGGGGAAATAATTTTTAAATTTCGTGTAGCTTTGCCAAAAATTGGTGGTATGAGCAATCAAGAAAGGAAAACAGAGCTTTACGAATTAGGCGAATTCAGGCTTATTGACAGGCTAACGGGGTCTTTTGGCAAGCTTCACGAAACCACCATCATGGGAGTGGGAGACGATGCGGCTGTGGTTGACGTTGGTTCTAAATACATGGTTATAACCACCGACCTACTGCTGGAAGGGATACACTTCGACCTAACCTACTTTCCGCTTAAGCATTTAGGCTACAAGGCTGTTGTGGTGAACCTAAGCGATGTGTACGCCATGAATGCTACACCTACCCAAATTACCGTTTCAATTGGCGTATCGAAAAGATTTGGCGTGGAGAATTTGGAAGAGCTCTATGCAGGGGTGAAGATGGCTTGCGAAAGGTATGGAGTTGACATGGTGGGAGGCGATACCTCATCGTCCATGACAGGGCTTACCATTAGCATTACCGCCCTTGGCGAAGTCTCCAAAACCGACATAACCTACCGCAGAGGCGCAAAGGCTAACGACTTGATTTGTGTAACGGGTAATCTAGGGGCAGCCTACATGGGCTTACAGCTGCTTGAACGCGAAAAGCGTGTGTTTGAATCAAGCCCCGGGGCGAAACCCAAGCTGGAGGGCAACAGCTACATCCTTGAGCGAATGCTCAAACCCGAAGTTCGTAGGGATACCCTCCAGAAACTTAGGGACAATAAGATTAAGCCAACCGCCATGATTGACATTTCCGATGGGCTATCGTCGGATTTACTGCACATCTGCAAGAACTCAGGAGTGGGCTGCAAAATTTACGCCGATAAAATTCCTATTGATAGCCAAACAGCACAAATGGCTGAAGAATTTGGCATTGAGCCGCTGGTTGCTGCGCTGAACGGAGGCGAGGACTACGAGCTACTCTTCACCATTCCGCTGGAGGAGTTCCAAAACGTTTCTAAAATAGATGGAATCGCAACCATTGGTCATATCACCGCTGAATCATCGGGGGCAAACCTGATTTCACCCGCAGGCGATGAAATAAGGCTGACTGCTCAGGGTTGGAACGCACTGGCTAAGGAGTAGCCTTCAAAATAAAAAACCCCGGAAATCCGGGGTTACTCATCTAACAGGGTTGTCTAAAACCCCAACAGGTGGCGCAGGAAATTCACCAGCTTCGGCAATTACTCGCTTACCACACTCTTATACTGCTCGGCGGTTAGCAGGTTGTTCACCTCAGCAGGGTTTGTCATTTTGATTTTGACAATCCAGCCCTCCCCGTAAGGATCCTTGTTGACAACGTCGGGTTGGTCTGTAATTTTAGGGTTCACCTCCAGCACCTCACCACTAACAGGCATAAACATATCCGATACGGTTTTAACAGCCTCAACAGTCCCAAAAACCTCCTCATGCCCGAGGGTTTCGCCAACGGTTTCAACCTCAATGAATACGATATCGCCAAGTTGCGACTGGGCGAAGTCGGTTATCCCAACAGTTGCCTCGCCGTTACCTTCCACTTTTAGCCATTCGTGGTCCTTGGTGTACTTAAGATTTGATGGAATGTTCATTGCTATAATTTTTTAGTAGTTAATATTTTAGTTGGTAAAATATTTTCAAAAGTAAGCATTTTTGCAATTGAAATCGAAAGATACTGAAAAATAAAGTTAATGCGGAGCAGTATTACTGGTTCACACCGGGTAATTGTTGGCCTTGGTGTTTATTGCCTTAGCACATCAGCCAAAAGGGGTGGCAGGGAGCAGGAGCCATCTACTTAACCAGCTCAAACCTAACGCTAAACCCGAAGCTGGTATTGGTTGTGCGGTAGGTTCTGGAAACTTTTGGGGCGTTGAGGGTTCGGTCGAAAAACAGCCTTACCGTAACCTGCTCGTTGATGCGGTAGTCGGCGGAGGTTTTGATGGTATTAACGAGTTGTCCGGCAATAATTTCGGAGTAATCCTCCACCAGCTTGCGCAAAATGGTTGTGTTTTCGCGTATGGAGAGATCAACAGTAATCCGCAGGTCGCTCTTAACGGCGCTCTTACCGCCATCCTCCGACTGAAACACAAGGGGCAAATTCTCGAACCTGTAGCCTGCCCCGATAATATACTCGTTTCCGTAAATTTCGGTAAGCTGGTTGTTGGCAAAACTCATTGCCAGCGAACGGCTGGTTTTAAACTCAAGTCGGGTGGTGAGGTTGTTCTGCCAGCCCATATCCAACCCAAGCAATGGAGAAAATTGCTCGTTTATGGAAACGTTGGTAATTTCACGTTTTGGCACAAAATCGCCATTTATGTTGCGCACGTAGCTAAAACCATCGTCCTCGGGCAGATAGTTCAGGTTGGTTGTAAAGGCGCCAATAGTATAGGCCGATCGGTAGCCATGAGATAGTGTAAAGGTTTTAAAAAGATTCTTAAATGGTCGAATTTTAGCAAGTCCATCGTAGGTAATCTGCCAGTTGGGCATTGGAATAACCGGAAAATCTCTAAGGGTAACCTTCTGCGGCGAGGTATTGGTATAGGCAGCCAGGAATGAAGCCCTGAGCACATCCTGCGATAGAGGACCGTAACCCACCGGGAATCCCAAAGAGTCTGGTGGAGCCATCGGGTCGTAACCCTGACCGGGATTAGCCACTCGTTGATCGCGAAGCCTCTCGGCAATTACCAGCCGGTTGCTCTTCATCCTCTCAAAAGCCCTGGATTTTGCATCGCGGTTCTTTCCCTCAAAGGTAGTTCCAAGCGTTAGTACGCTGATGCTGAAATTACCGGTTGTCAGCGGGCTAAGCGAGCTATACGACCCTAGTGCATTTGCCCGGTAGGTTTCGTTATGGTTGCGCGAGTAGGTTCGGTTGGCCGTTAGCTCAATTCGAAAACCGGGCACAGGCTCAATGCTGCTGCGGAAGTTCAAATTTTCGTTGTGGGTAAACACCACCGGCGTATTAAAGGTGGTATCGTGTGTGAGCCAGCCGTTGGTAGCTGCTTTCCATGCAATTTCCGGATCCTGCCAACCGGCAATGAACTCCCATCCGGGAGCCGTAAAGCCGTTGTAGCTGTCAATTCCTAAGTACCGTGTACCGGGCTTGTAACCAGGCAGAAGCGTTCCGTTGGTTTCGGAATAGGAAAGCGAAAGGCTTTTAACGCTCATCATCAAGCGAAGTGTGCCCTCCCACGCAAACTTCAGCGGATTGGGCCTATCGGGCACCTTGCCTTCAACCACCACCCTGCAGTTGCTGTAATCGGCATCTGCCCTGATGGCAACACGTGTATCACTTTTGACCTCCGATTTAACCTTTACCTCGTTGCCCTTCTCGTCGTACACCCTTACAGTTACCTTATCGGTTTTGAGCTTATGGTTGATATTTTTTGCGTACTTCGCTCTAATGTTCACCCCGCCTTCCTCGTACTTAACGGTTTTGGTTTTAGGTGCTGCCCCTCGCCCCCTACTATCAAACTCCTGGTTAATTCGCTTAAGGTAGCCAACCTTGTTGAAAAGAGTATTAATGTTGATTTGACCGTTAAGCTGGATGGTGTTGGAGTTTTGAACGGTATTACCTGGGTCGAATCGCGATGTATCGGCCATAATGGGGCCTGCCTGCCACCGGTAAATTCCAGTGTAGCGTGCTGAGGCATTAGTCCAGTCAAGAAATGGGATCTTACTTAGTGGAAGCGAGTAGGAAAGGTTAAACTGGTGGTTATACATGGTATTACGGCCAAAATTCTTAATGTTCTGCCACACCGAGTCGCGCCAGTGCTCGTATCCTTTAGGGTCGCGGTTTCGATCAACCATGCCCTCGGGTTCATCAATACGGGCTACGTTGCTGGCAGTAAAATCAAATTTCAACGATTGGGTAATGTCCCAGTTCAGAGCATAGTTGCGATTCCACAGAAAGTCCTTGGAGTAGGTTGGAAGCAACACGGCGCTGGGGTTGCTTACGTTGCGAAACTGCTGTTCAAAGTAACTTCGATCCAAATCGGTTCGGAAGGAGAGCTGAGCTGGGGTAAGGTTAAAGTTGAAGTCCTTAATCAACCTGAAATATTTTGAGTTCAACCACTTCACGTTTTTAAAGGGCACAATGTACTTTGGCTGCTTGTTGAAGTTGTAGGTTAGGGCGCCTCTAATATCCCGTTGAATCTTATGATCGGTGCGGATATTCCTTGAGAACAGCTCGCTGTAGGAGTAGCTCACGGAGAAGTTGGAAATGTTCCAAAAATGAGGTTTTTCAGTAGTCTTGTCAATTTTAACATTTGTAAAGTTGATGCTTCGATGTCGGGAGTAATCCTGCACAATCCGCTTTACGGAATCTCTTTCCGAAGGGTTGTAGGAATTCAGGGAGCTGCTAAGGGTTACATCGGGGTCAAGGGGGTTATACTGGGGATTGGATATGGACTCGCTGAACCCCAGGAACATGGGTATTCTTACGTTTAACTTTTCGGGGAAAAACTTACCCAGCTCCAGGGTGGAGTTGATATCGTACTGGTAAATAGTTTCCTTGCTGCGCTCGTTAACCTTTTTCTCGATAGAGCCAAATCCGGGAGTAACGGTTGAACCGGCCACATTTATCATCCCTAAATCGGCCAGCTTGGCCGAAACTCGGGCATTAGCGGCCCATCCCCCCTGATCGTTAAAGTTGGTAAGTCGAAACTCGTTGAACCAGGCCACCACTGATTTAGGCATTCCGTCATCGGTTGGACCCTTTCCGCTAGCCGGGTTTCTAATACCTATCATAATCACCTTAACGTTGCTGAGGTTGGGATTTCCCACCACCTTCATCTGGGCATCACCATCATCAACCGTGTAGAGGGTTCGTTGGGTTACCATTGAGCCTGGGGTTCGCATGGCATCGTTACGGGCCACCTTAACCTCCACCAGCTTTTCCAGATCAATATTGATTAGATTCTCACGAGGCCAAACCATTTCCCTATCCGACTCCCGGCTGTTAAAGTAGTAGCCGTAGGGTGTCAGGGACAAGGGAATTTCGTACTCGTAGTAGTTGTCGGTATAATCGGTTCCTATTCGGATAAATGCCGAAACATCGCCATTTGACAACGGATAACCCTCAACCATCTCGGCGTGCACGTCCATTTTAAGTTTTTTGTACTGCCGGATATCTATATTGACATTTTTGAAAGCCGCTCTGGCATCGCCATCGGCCAGGTCAATCACCCTGTACTCCATGGCCTGCTCGTTGAGCTCGGTGAGCTGAGGCTGGCTGGGGTCAATAACCCTGTCAACGCCCGGGGGCAGCACGTAGTTAACCGGCGTGCGTTTGTCGTTCTCCTCAATGTTGACCGAAGAGATGGCAAACCCCGTGGTGGGTAAATCGCCCGAAGGAATACCCTCCTGCCCCTGAATAAGCGAGTAGTTATACTTACGCCACTCGCTTTTCACGAGTTCAAGGGTGGCAAATCTCAGGATCATGGTGTCCTGAAAGCCCCGCAGGAACATTCTCATGAAGCGGATGGACTTAAAATCGTCAATTGGGCCGACCACCCGCTCATACTCCGTAATGGGAATTTTAAACTGGTACCACTTCACCGGAACGTTTCTAAGCTTATCCTTCTCTCCGGATATCACGTTGGTAATGTAGTTTCTGCCCACCTCCATGTCGGCAGGTCGAAGGGATATCCTGTACTGGTAGTATGCCTCGCTTTCGCTCATGGTGATGTCGCCCTCGCTAAGGTTTTCAACATCGGGCGTGGAGTAGGCCTGCTGGGATGTGGTTCCGGTTGCAACAGGTGAGTTGCCCTCGGTGTTGTTGAAATACTTATACCTGTCGAGGATGGTAGCTTTGCTCTGGTCGTACTGGTTGTTCAGGAAATGGATGAAATTATCGTTGGACGGGTCGGCATCGGATTTTGCCATAACCTCCTCGTTGGATACCCTGAAGCGCAGCTGGGTAAGGTAGTTCTGGAAAAATGATTGTTCATCGGGAATGCCGTCGCCGTCGAGGTCTTCGCCTGAAAGGCCATCAAGCCCTATATCCTGGTACTTACGGTTGGCGGGGTCATTGTCGAATCCTACAGGAAGGTACTGCTTGCGGGGCACTCTACCCCAAACAGTAGTGTCAACCTTCTCCATGGCCTGGGTGGTGGGCATGCCATTCTCAAACGACTTGCGACCGTCGCGAAGTATATCCTCCGAAACATTGCCAAGGTTGATGTAAAAATCGCCTCCGCTCATGGTGGAGTCGTAAACAAAGGGATCCATCAGCCAAAACTCGATGTACTCTATGTTGGCTGTTTCAAAGTCGGTAGTTCCAATGCTCCTCATAACACCACCCCAGCGGTTCTGCGGGTTAAGCAGTCGTCCATCAGGGTCAACATTAATATCATCGTAGTTGTATGGACCTCGCTCATCAGGGTAAAAGGACAGGTTCAGCACCGATATGTTGGTGGGCTGCCCCTGCGGTGTGTTCCGGTTGGGGAACAGCTCACGTTCGAAAATTTCCCGAACAAAATGCGATCCCTGCAGCTCCTTGTTGTTGCGGATGTAGGATGGGGTAAGGGATGTATTCCGCAAAAAAAGCGGGTCGATGAAGTACCATGCCAGCATCGCTCTATTCATGCCGTTGCGCAGGTCGTTGCTATAAGAGGCCTCAGGGAATAAGGCAGGTTGGCCCTGGGGTGTGGAGGCAAGCTTCCACTCGGTCCAGTAGTGCTGGTCGAGCTTAGTGCTGCTCCCCTCAAAATCGTCAAGGTAAACTGTTCCGGCTTTGCCTATAGCCCTTGAGTGCCCGGGAATAAGATGCGCAAACTCGGCGTCGAAGGTTACAGTTGACTTCTCCTTGGTCTGAATAAATGGTAAAAAATCAACCATGCGGGTAAGCAGCCGAGAGTCGGTTTGGTAGGAGGTATTCAACCCCCAGATGGTATTTGAGATAGCCTCGTTTCCAAAACTCACCTTTTGGGTAAGCGGGCGCTCGGTAAGGTTCATAATGGTGGCGCCCACGTTGAAGTTGTCGGAGAACCTATAGTCAAAGTGGCTGCCAATTAGTGTTTTAGTTTGAAGGCTGAACAAGGCGTTGCTTTCCACCGAAATTCTAATGGGAGTACCCGATTCAAGCAGCGCCTGGTCTAAAATGCGCACCGAGCCAAGATTGTAGTCAACAATATACTGAACATCTTCCTGAAGCTTAGCACCCCCGGCCGTAACCACCACTGAACCCTTAGGAATGTTTGGAGCGTTAAGGTATATCTCCGATCCACCTGCCGACTGGTAGGAGCCGCTAAGAATAAACTTGTTTTTTTCGGCCATCTGCCTCGCCCTGGTAAGGGTGGAGTCGTATAGTTCCTGAAAAACATACTTATCGGCAATCGCCGGATTGGTAAATTTAGCCTTCAAATCGCGGCCAAATGGTTCAAGTACCGGAAAAATTATCTTTCCCCCTGCCGGGTTAATGGTTACCCCCTCAATAAAATCGAACACACCATCGGGTATAGCATCAAGCTGGTTGTTGAGGTTATCGAGGTTTAACACGCGAATAAGCGGGATGTTGGCAATAGCATCCTCGCCAATGTAGCTTAAAGGTGTTCCTGTTTTATCGTTCTCGTAGAGTACATCGAGCCTAAACTCATTCTTGCTAACCTGGAAAGCGTTCATGGAGTATATATTCTTCATCATCAGCTTCCATGTTGGCAGGGAAGGGCTTAGGTTGGTACCCTTAAGCAGTTTCACAACAAGTGCTTGGGGTGCAGCAATCCCATCGGTTGAAAGCTCACCAACCCTGTAGGTTTTTCCATCCTGGGTGTACTCAAAGGCAACAGCCAGCATTTCGTCGTTATATAGCGGAGAGTTCAGCGAAATGTAGCCTAAAACAGGGTTAAAGGTAAACTCGTTGGAAGAAAGCCGGCGTGCATTTTCAATCTTTTCGTAATCACGACCCCCGCTAAACCCACTTCCCTCAAGGGGCAAAAGGGTGGAGTTCACCTCGGCTATATCGCGAATGCCGGAGTATGTTGTGGTCATCAACTCGTAGAGGGTGTTCCGGCTGTTATCGGCCGGGCCGGGAACGGTTTGGTGAAAAATAGAGCTGGCAAAAATATTCGGATCGGCCTCACCCAGGTCGGCAAATGCCACCAGATTTCGGGAGTTCTCAAAGTTGGCCTGCTTGTTGGTTACCCAAACTTCAATTTTGGTGATGTTGATGCCCGAGTTAATCACCGGTAGGTTGGCCAGCGCCCTGTTATAGTTCTCACGAAAGTAGTGCGACAGGAAAAAATGCCGGTTGGCGTCGTACTCATCGGCCCGAATCTGGAAGTCACGCACCTGAGCGCCACCCTTAACCTCAACTACCTGGGTTTGACCATTCTGCTTCGACACCACACTGGTAACGTAAAGCTTCCCGAACTTCATCTCGGTTTTAAAGCCAAAAAGGCTTTGGCTTCCGGTAATTAGGGTGCCCGGCAGGGGAAGTGATACGTTTCCAGCCTCAATCCGCTGGATAATTTCGTCCTCAAAACCGTTGTACTCCACCTTCACGTTATTCTCGAAATCGAAAGTTGCCTCGGTGTTGTAGTTCACCTCCATCTTCAATTTCTCGCCAATTTTTCCGGCCACGTTCATCTGGATCTTCGACTGAAAATCGAAGGTGGTATTTTTTCGCTGGTCAACCGGTAGTGCAGGGTTTTCGGTTTTAGAGGAGGATATGCCAAAAACCAGCTCAGCATTACCCTGGGGGATAATCTCAATAACATTGCTCCCAAATATCCTATCAAACGACTCGCCACCCACCTGAATGCGTGGCAGAATGCCATCGCCCTTTCCAACTGTTTCGCCGGTTTGCTTCTGCCGCCAGTACTCCCGCATGGACTGCTCCACCCGGTAGTTCTGGTACTCCTCGTCGCTCATCACACGAGGCAAACCTACGTTATACCCGCCAACTCGCTGGTAAACAGTATATTTCTTTGTGGTGGGGTCGTACTCCACCACCTCGGTAACATTCGATGGCTGGTTTAGAAACAGGGGTGAACGCACCGTTGCCGGTGTTAAAAAATTTTCAGATTTTATTGGGTAGGGTAGCCTGGTGGTATCCTGCAGGTTAACCGTTTGCTCATACACTTGCCCACCGATGGATACACGCGGGGTGAACAGCAGAAAGCATGAAAATACAAACAACAGCAAGGAACCTATTTTAACGCGTGCCAAAGTCAATGCCTCTCCAGTGATAAAGTTCTACAAGCGCTTTAATGCCGATTTAATCAGCCCCTCGACAGTCAACTCCCCGCCTTCCCTGATAATTTGATCGAGCACCTTTTCGGTGGCAGACTTGGAAAAACCAAGCATAACCAATGCAGATAACGCTTCATCCCTCGAAGTATTGTGTGCTGCAGGCATAATTTGTTTGGAAGCAAAGTCATCGCCCACCACTTTATCCTTTAGGTCCACCACAATGCGCTGGGCTGTTTTCAGGCCAATGCCCTTAACCTGCTTTATCAGGTTAATATTTTCGGTAAGAATGGCCGCCTGAAGCTCATCGGCGTTAAGCGACGAAAGAATTAAACGGGCTGTGCTCGCTCCTACACCTGAAACGCTGATAAGCAGCCTGAAAATTTCCCGCTCCTTTGCTTCGAAAAAGCCGTAAAGCAAATGGGCATCCTCCCTTATCACCTGATGAAGGTAGAGCTTTACCTCATTCATACCGTTGATGGCCGAGTATGTCTGCAGCGAAATGTTTACATGGTATCCTAACCCTCCAACTTCGACCACAGCGTGGGTGGGCGTAAGTTCGGCCAGCTTGCCTACAATATAGTCGTACATTTCCTTTACGTTGGTTTGAATTAAGTATGGGCTATTAGGCTGATTTGTTTGGCGTTATGAGCCACTACTTTCAGGTAGAGCTGATATAAGGATTTGGTGGCAAGCACACCTCAACCCATTGCTAAACTAACCATTTTCCGAGCTAGAAACGCTCAAAGGGTTGGTAGTGAGCTGGTCATGCAGTTTTCGGTTGTTGAATATGTCTATGGCCAGGTATAGGGCATTTCTAAACGAGTTGGGGTTAGCCAAGTTTTGCCCGGCCAAATCGTAGGCTGTTCCATGATCGGGTGAAGTTCGGATAACCGGTAGGCCGGCCGTGTAGTTTACCCCGCTGTCGAAGCAAATTGCCTTGAATGGGGTAAGTCCCTGGTCGTGGTACATGGCCAGAATAGCGTCAAACCGAGTAAAACCATCGGAACCAAACAGGCCATCGGCTGGGTATGGGCCTAACGCTGCAATTCCCTCATCAGCAGCCTGCTTTATGGCAGGTATAATTGCCGATTCCTCCTCACCTCCCAGCAATCCGGCATCACCTGCATGGGGATTAAGCCCCAACACTGCTATACGTGGCCTGCGGATGGCAAAATCCCTCACCAGCGTTTGGTTTAGCAAACGAATTTTTCCCAGTACCGTATCACGGGTAATTAACGACGAGACTTTCGAAAGAGGCACGTGGCCGGTTACCACGCCTACCCTCATTAAATCGCCAACCATAAGCATAAGGAATTCCTTGGCATTAAACGAGCTTGCCAGATACTCGGTGTGTCCCGGGAAGCTGAATTTTGCACTTTGAATATTGGCCTTGTTAATGGGTGCGGTAATCAGCACATCAATTTTACCGGCCTTCAAATCGGGCATAACAGCCTCCAATGCAAGCAGCGAGCCCTTACCTCCTTCCTCGGTTGATTTTCCAAGCTCAACCCTCACCTCGTCATCCATGCAGTTAATGATGTTTACCCTTTTCGGATTGGCCTCAGCCGCATCACGAATGTGGTTAAAGCTGAAATTTTCAACATTCAACGCTTTCCGGTGGTAGGCTGCAACCTTAGGCGATCCGTAAACAACCGGAGTGCAGAGTTCAACCATCCGGGGGTCCATAAAGGTTTTAATTATCACCTCGTAGCCTATACCGTTAATGTCGCCCTGGGTAATTCCTACCCTTATTTTCTCATCGCTCATGTAGTTTCTTTCAGTTAGTAGGGTTAAAACTTACAAACGTACTTGATAATTTTCAATTAACCACAGACTAAAGAAAAACTTTTACAGGAACACGGGTAATGCTGATTAAGCTTACACTCAACAGATTTGTTCCTGCTATTCAGTAGCTACAAAATTATTTGTGCGCC
>ERZ795059.427-NODE-427-length-55586-cov-10.919937_pt1 | contig 55586 bp, 33 predicted proteins | sample MGYA00375143_ERZ795059 | MGnify/ENA primary metagenome ERZ795059 (study PRJEB30188, sample SAMN05720168) | activated sludge metagenome | isolation source: Anaerobic digester | place: USA | collected 2015-01-07 ... | reverse complement strand
TGACGGCGCCCCCGGCACAGGAGGCTATGGTGGCTTTGGGGGCGGGGGCGGGGGCGGGGGCGGAGATTTTATTGCCGGTAGCCCTGGAGGGCGCTTCGCAGGGGCGGGGGGGACTAGTAGTCTCGGTTACGGAGGCGGTGGCGGCGGTGGTGCAGGCCTTGGCGGGGCGGTGTTTGTTCGGGCAGGCGCCTTGTTGAGTTCAAGCGGCTGTCAGTTCCTCTATTGCGCGGCTACGGGGGGAACTCGCGGCATGGGTATCGATATAGAGTGTAATGGTACCGATGGACGCGGCAAGGGAGGCGCTCTTTTTATCATGGAGGGAGGCCGCCTTGCCGGTACGGGCTTTACGTTTACGGATAATACGGCAGCCGATGCTTCCGGTGAGCCCGGTGATGATAATGATATCTGCTGGGATGGAGCGCAGGCGCCGTATGTTTCCACAATAGGCCGCTTGGATACCAATCCAAACACCGGCCCGTCCGTCCGCTTCTCGGTTGCATTCAGTTCGGCCGTGCTTGGCGTAGATGCCACGGATTTTGTGTTGACGACGGACGGAGATGTACAGGCTTCCATCAGTAACGTTGTTGCCGGTACTGTCTTGGGCACTCCCGTGACCACCATGTTCGATACGGAGCTTGAGGGCTGGACAGTGACGGGCAACGATGTTACCCCCCCCACGTGGGATGGCGTGGAAGGCAATCCGCCCGGTTCCGCGGCGTGTACGGACGTAATTGCGGGTGTCTTCTACTGGAAGGCCCCGGCGGCGTATCTGGGCGATAGGTCGTTGCTCTACGGATCGTGCCTGCTTGCGGATCTTCGGGTCGATATAACGCCAAATTATGCCGACAGTGATGTCAAACTGGAAGGGGCAGGCACTACGTTGGCGGCCCGGTGGCCAAGGCAACCCAGTACCTTCTGGGAAACCTTCTCCGTGCCGCTTGTGGCCAGCGGCAACTGGACGAACACCGGCACCGGCCTGGCGCCCACGGAATCCGAATTCCTCGGGGTGTTGGCCGACCTGACAGGACTCTATATTCGTGGAGAATACAGCAGCGTGAGCGGCGACCGGAGCTGGATCGACAATGTCCGCTTCGGGGATGCCTGTGGTGAAGGCACGTCTATCCAGTGGACCATCACGGTAGGCGTGCAGGGCACCGGCACGCTGCGGCTGGACCTTGTCGATGATGACTCGATTGTAACCTCCATCGGTGTGCCGCTCGCATTTATGGGGGTAACGGGAGAAACGGATGGAAGCTATTCGAATGGCGAGGTATACGACATCGACACGGAGGCGCCTGGCGTTGTGCTCTCCACCACAGCCGGCGATCCTAATAACCTGGTCCCCTGCCCGCTTACGGTTACGTTCGATGAACCCGTATTTGGTTTTGAAGATGACGACCTGATCCTGACGAACGCTACGGCCGTGCGTACCAGCGGTGTTGATGGTGATTCCGAATATAGCTTTGACCTCACGCCCGTATCCGATGGACTGGTCTCGGTAGAACTTCCTGTTGGAGCGGCGCAAGACGCCATGGGCAATCCCTCCGAAGCGGCAATCCCATTGAGTTACACTTTCGATGGGACCGGCCCTGTTCCGGTAGTCAATTCAACGGCATCCGACCCGACAGACACCGCCCCAATTCCGTATGAGGTTAGTTTCGATGAGGCGGTGTATGGTTTTACCACGGGCGGTCTGACGGTCAGCAACGGCACTGCGGCGAATTTCATGGGCGTTGATGGAGACAGTATCTTCACCTTCGATGTATTCCCCGCTGGCGACGGAACCGTGTCTGTAACGGTTCCCGCAGGGGCTGCGCAAGACGTGGCAGGGAATCCAAACACCGAATCGAATGCCTTTTCCGTGGTCTATGACACCGAAGCGCCGTATGTACTGTCCGTGGTGCGCGTCGGCCCGGCGCTGACCAACGCAGCAGTGGTGGACTTCCAGGTTACGTTCAGCGAACCCGTGACGGGTATTGCAAGCAGTGACTTCACCGTGGATAGTGGTGCGAAGGCGCTTATCGGTGCGGCTGTTTCGGGGGTGAACGGTTCCGGAGCCGTCTACACGGTCATGGTGAACACAGGGGAAGGCGAAGGATCGCTCAGTATCGATGTGCTTTCCATAGGCGCCATCTTGGATGCCGCCGGACGTCTTATGGACACACCTTTTACTGCCGGGGAATCCTATGACGTGGACCGCGTGCCGCCCAGTGTCGTGATCACCTCGACGGCCAGCGATCCCACGGATGACAACCCGATTGCCGTAACAATACTGTTTTCGGAAAGCGTGACGGGATTCGAGGAAGGCGACCTGGCCGCCACCAATGCGGCGGTGACGAATCTTACGGGCGCCGGCGGTTCGTACTCGCTCGATCTGTCGCCGCTTTCTGAAGGCCAAGTGCGGTTGGATATCCCTGAAGGAGCAGCTTTTGACGCCGCGGGAAATGGCAACCTGGCTGCGGCGTCTTTTACACGCACCTATACGGAAGAACAGGTTTGTGACAGAACCATTCACAGTGCCGATACCAACGCCGACTACCTGATCAATCTGAGTGAACTGCTCCGGGTGATTCAGTTTTTCAATTCGGAAACGTTCAGTTGCCAGGAAGGCACCGAGGATGGCTACATACCAGGGCTGGGCGATACGGATTGCTGTCCGCATGCCAGTGATTATTTGCCTCAAAACTGGGATATCGGATTAAGCGAGTTGCTCCGGCTGGTCCAGTTCTACAACTCTGGCGGATACCACCAGTGCGAAGGGAGTGAAGACGGGTATTGCCCGGGCCCTTCGAGGTAATGGCACGTCCCATGTGAATAGCAGGCGAATAACCTAGGTCTCCGAAACGCATCCCCGTCTTTTCCTTGTTTTTGCCATGTATTTATAGGGAGACCTTGTGCTCCTTGAAGAGATATAGTTGACATATTTAAAGTTATACTTTAGAATTGTCCTATATGAAATACATCGAAAGACATATCGAGCAAAGCATAGTAAAGGCCAGCCGGCACTTCCCCGCCCTCATCCTGACAGGACCGCGCCGCGCCGGAAAAACCACCTTGCTTCGCCATCTCTTTCCCAAGGCAGCCTACGTGCTTATGGAAGATCCTGATATCATCGCGCGGGTGCGCTCAGATCCCAATGCCTTCCTGGACGAATTGAAAACCCCGGCGATTCTCGATGAGATCCAAAACGTTCCGGAATTGTTTCGTTATATCCGGACGAGGATCGACCGGATGCCGAACAAAGACGGTGAATGGCTCCTGACAGGGTCTCAGGAGGCGCCGCTTATGAAAGGGGTGACGGAGTCCATGGCCGGCCGGGCGGCCGTATTTCAGCTTTTGCCTTTTTCCTTGGACGAAACATCCAAAGCAGGACTGTTGCACGGCGGATTTCCGGAGATTCTTGAGAAACCCGGCGTGGAAATGATTTGGTTCCGTTCCTATATTCAAACATACCTGGAACGCGACGTGCGGGCCATCAGTACAATCCGGGACTTGGCCACTTTTCGGCGGTTTCTGTCGCTAGTGGCAAGCCGTTGCGGCCAAATCCTCAATAAAACAGAGTTAGCCGCGCCTTTGGGGGTCTCTGTTCCCACCATCACGCAATGGCTGAGCATCCTCGAAGTTACGGGACAAATTATTCTTGTACCGCCATTCTTTGAGAACTTCGGAAAGCGCCTTGTCAAATCACCCAAACTCTATTTTGTAGACTCGGGGCTGGCGTGCCATTTACTCGGTATTGACTCCGAAAAAGCGTTGGGGGCCTCGGTGTTCCTCGGACCTGTTTTCGAGGGATTTGCCGCCTCCGAAATTGTAAAGGCCCAACTGAATACAGGCAAGAGCCGCGCTCTTTACTATTTCCGCGATAAGCAAGGTCTCGAAGTAGATTTCATTGTTCCATTGGGCGAAAAAAAACTCGCTTTGATCGAAGCAAAGGCCACCAAAACCCCAACGCCGGAGATGGGACGCAGCTTGCTGAAACTGGCGGGTAACATTGTCCGGTACAAAACACAAGCCTATGTTTTGCATCGGACTCGTGCAAATGATCATCCATTTACCGCACTGTGCCCGGATGTACAAGCCATCCCTGTGGACCGGATAAGATCGATTTTCGAGGGCAAGACCTGAATTAGGCTGTATCGTACAGGCACGGCGCCACCGTGCGCTCAATTGCGTCCAATATCCGCCCGCATTATAATTCCATACTGCTTTGTCTTTGCATGGGGTGGCGTCAAAGCGCTGCCATTACCGGCGTGAAAAACCGGAGGAAGGGTTGCGAAATGGAACGGCGGAAGGATTGTTCAGACATCGTAGAATCGATAGAACGCTCCGGCGCAAGCCAGGTAAAACTGGCGGTCAGCGATATTGACGGCATTCTGCGCGGGAAGTTCATCCATCGCGACAAATTCCTGTCGGCGGTGAGGGACGGGTTTGGATTCTGTGAAGTCGTGTTCGGGTGGGATTGCGGCGATGTCTGTTACGACAACGTGAACTATACCGGCTGGCACAATGGATATCCCGATGCACTCGCGCGCATTGATCTTTCCACGCATCGAAACATCCCGTGGGAAAGCGGCGTCGATTTCTTCCTTTGCGATTTCGAGGATAACAACGGCAAGCCCCTGTCCATTGCCCCTCGGCAGGTTCTGAAACGGGTTGTGGATCAACTGCGCGATGCGGGATACATAGCCAAGGCCGGTTTTGAGTATGAATGGTTCAATTTCCGGGAAACGCCCCAGTCCCTGGCGGAAAAACAATTCATGAATCCCGAACCCATCACACCGGGCATGTTCGGTTATTCCATTTTACGCTCAGGGCTGAACCATGCTTTTTTCAAGGCGCTTATGGAACAGTTGGAGGCGTTTAACGTTCCACTAGAGGGTCTGCACACCGAAACCGGGCCGGGCACCTATGAGGCGGCCATCTGCCCCGCCGAAAGTGTCGAGGCGGCGGACCGCGCGATTTTGTTCAAGTCGGGGGTGAAGCAGATTGCCTACGCGCACGGAATGATAGCCACCTTTATGGCGCGTTGGAATGCTTCGTTGCCGGGGTGTGGCGGCCATATCCATCACAGCCTGGTGGATGCCAAGACCGGCCAACCCTGTTTTTTCAATCCCAAACGCCCCAAAGAAATGACGCCTGCGTTGAGGCATTTTCTGGCCGGACAAATGCACTGCCTGCCGGATTTCCTGCCGCTCTACGCGCCCACGATAAACAGCTATAAGCGGCTGGTCGAGGGCTATTGGGCGCCCACCACGGTTACCTGGGGCCTTGACAATCGCACGGTGTGTTACCGGGTTATCATGGGCAGCGCCAAATCCGCCCGCATCGAATGCCGCGTGCCCGGCGCGGACATCAACCCTTACCTCGCCCTCGCTGCACTCTTGGCCAGCGGCCTGTACGGCCTTGAAAACAAGCTCGAATTGCCGGAACCTGTTTCGGGCAATGCCTATACACAGAACGCGCCCAAGCTGTCGAAAAACCTGAGCGAAGCTACCCAGCGCTTTGCGCAATCTGAATTGGCGCGGAAACTCCTGGGCGAAGAGTTTGTGGAACATTTTGTCAGTACACGCGTTTGGGAATGGCGGCAGTTCGAGCATGCCGTGACCGACTGGGAACTCAAACGCTATTTCGAACTTGTCTGATCGCAGTCCCGTTATTTGCTGGTTTCCGCGGCGGGGAAACACTGGGGTGCATCCCCATGGAAGGTGTTATTCATTATGGCGGTATTCTCAATGCCCTTACTGGTGTAAATGGCGGCGGTCTGGCGGGGGCTTGTGTAAAAGACGTTCCCTTCGATGCGCACGTCCTGCGTCACGGTTGCGTATTCCTTGGTTTCATCCAGCCGTATCTCACAGTCTTTGTCTTCGTCGTCTTTCCGTCCGTTCTCACTAAAGAGATTCGCGGAAACAATGATGGCGCATACGTCGGGCATCCACAGGCCTTCCCGGCCGCTTTGTGAGACGAGATTGCCGGTGAGCGTGCAAAACTGGCTATCGCGCTCAATCGTAACGCCACGGGATCCATTGCCCTGGAAACGATTGCCGCTGGCCAGCACACGCTGACATCCCTCGAGGAAGTAACCGCCCATTTTGCTGCCGATCACGGTGGAGTTCATGAATTGCCCGTTCTTGCAATGGAAAAAGTGCGTGCCGTCCGACTGCGAGTTCTCAAAGCGGCAGGCATCCACAGCCCAACCATCGACGTAATACAAGGCAACAGTTCCCTGGTCGCGCCTGTCGCTTCCTGGAACAGGCCCCTTGTTTGGTTGAAGATAATCAATGTACATGTTGCAGCAATTAATGCCTGTTACACTTTTCAATACGACGTTTCGGATAGGGGCGTCATCACTCGTTCCAAAAACACCCACGGCGTTGCTCGATACATCATGGCAGACAAGACCCTCGACGGTGATATTCGCGCCGCTTCCACAAACACGGATGCCGGCCACATTGACGCTGGGCGCCCACACCTCTCTCCGCCCGATGATCTCGCCGCCGCGCAACACGACATCCGAGGCATTGTCCAGCAGAAACGCCTGACCGTCCGCCTGGAGGGTCTCGGCCAAGAGAAACCGTGCACCCTCCATCAACAATGTTACATGAGAAGGCACATGCAGGCCGCCGGTATCGGTCAAGCAATACGCTCCCGGGGCGAATTGAAAAATCGCCGGTTGGCCGCCGGTCTTGTCCAGCATCCGCTGAATGCGCTCCTGGTGGTGTTCGGCATCATGACTACAAAAAGGACCTATGATGATGGGCATTGTTTCCGTTTGCCGCGGATGCCCTATCGTGCCGCAACCAACCGCCACGGGTACTAAACAGAGAGCAATATATTGCCAATAACGCATTGTCACATCCTATTCGTTGATCAGCCGCCAATGAGTTGACCAAAGGCACGTGTCCTTGTCGTTACCGGGATCTTGATAATAGACCGTAAGAATCGAGCCATCGCCAAGCTGTACCGACGATGGATATCCAAGATCGGAATTGACCGCTTCACATAACGTAAGTTCATGGGCTGTGTCCCATGTGACACCGCCATCCGTGCTCACGCAGGCACGTTCGCTGAAGGGTTCTTTGCGCCGCCCGTAGGTCACCAATAGCCGCCTATCCTGCAACGTCAGCAAATGCGGCGGATAGCCCCAGATGCCCGTGGAATGCGTCCGCGTCCAGGTTCGTCCGCCATCGGTGCTTTCGGATTGCCGCAGGAAATGCTGCTCCTTGTCTTCGGGTTGATATCGGAACATGCCCACAAGCGTGCCGTCCTTGCGCTGGGCCAAGTGCGGCTCATGATAATGCTTGTATTGCTCATCAGGTGGAATCGGCACGGCGCCGATTACCTGCCAGGACTGCGCATCGTCAATGGAGGTCTCAACCACCAACCCCAGTTCCCCCGTATTCACTTTTCCGATCTGTATCAGGCGGCCGTCTTGCAGCACAATGCTCCCATGCGGCGCGCTCCCTGCCATGCGCACCGGGTCTTGCCAGGTAACGCCTCCGTCTGTCGAACGGCGTGTCCAATATCCCAGCCACTGCTGACGCAATTCCGGCGTCGCTTTTTCAGAATGCCGCGCATATTCCGGGCGCTTGTCGAAGGCTACCGACGTAAACCATGTCAACACCAGCGTTCCTTGCGGCGTCTCCACCAACCCCGTGTCGCGGTCGTCCAGAGGCGAATTATTGACGGTTACAGGCGCTGACCACGTTTTTCCCTCATCCTCGCTGCTCACGATCTGGCTCTTGCCCCAGGGGCAGATATGCTGATCGCGATCGCCGGAAAATGCCACCATCAATTTCCCCGTTTGGGTCCGGCATATCGTCGGCCATCCGATATACCGCCCTTTTTCCTCGCAAATGACTTTCGTCTCGACGATTTCGGCCCGTACACCCTGCGCAAGCGCCGCCACAGGAAGTATCGCCAAAAACAGCACGACGCACATGCGTTTCAACATGGTTTACCTTTCGTTTTAGCCGAGGCCTTTGCAAAAGGCACTCACTGCGTTTTTACGGGATGCCCCACAGGCATCTTAAAGTTCTACAAGCTTCATAAATTTCTGGGAAAGCCGTTCTATGCCCGTTTTCGCGACACGGACGCCGTTTTCCCAGCGCAGCCCAAAATCTTTGTCCTGGAAGAATGTGTCGATCTGGAATGTCATGTTTTCCTGAAGTGTATAGGTCGAAGTGGACTCAATCCAGGGCCGCTCCACTTCCATCATGCCAATCCCATGACAAGGACCGTACAACATGTATTTTTTAAACCCGCGCTTCTCGACGAACGCCTCGTACTCGCGCACCACTTCCGCGGCGGGCTTGCCGCCCCGCATCAGTTCGCCCGTCTTCAGGTGCGCTTCAAGGCCAAACTCGACCAGCTTCTTCTTGCGCGCGGGCAGCTTGCCAATCGAACACGGCAAACCAACGCTGGAGGAGTATCCGCCCACGCGTGCGCCGATATTCAATTGGATGACTTCGTTCCGCTTGATCGTGTTGTGGGTGGGCCGCGATATAGCATGTTTGGTGCCCGGCCCGCAAAAACAGTAAAGCGCGTGCCCTTCATATTCGCCGCCATGCTTGTAGATCTCACGTTGGGCGATGCCAATCACCTGCAATTCCGTCATGCCGGGCTTCATTTCGCTCAATATGGCGTCGATGGCCTTCTCACTGATTTCGTACGCCTTTTTCATGCATTTTATTTCATTCGGACTCTTGACCGAGCGGAGATTCGTTAATGTGTTGTCGGCTTTCACCAACTCAACGTCCCGCAATTCCCGCCGGAGACTGAAATACACCGGCAGCGGCATAATCGAAAAACCGGCAAGTCCAAGTTTCTTTAGCGGACGCCCCTCCATGGCCTTTTTCACCACATCCGGATAATGCGCGACAGGGATGCCCGGATATTCCGGATCGGCGGACTCGCGGTATTCCACCATCATCGCAATATTCTGCACCACGCTTCGCCCTTGCGCGTACGCCTCGCTTTCCGGCCCGATGATCAACACCGGCTTTCCTTTCGCAGGAACAAACACACCCGCCGACTCAAAGGTCGGCCAATACTCCGTAAGATACCGCACATTTGCGAAATCGGCTTCATTGGAATGCACCAGCACCGCATCCAGCCCCGCCTTGCCGATGTTTTGCTGGAATTTCTTCATCCGCTCTTTGTATTCCGCCGTAGGAATCGACTGCATGTCATATCTCCTTTGTTGCTTGCTGGGCCTGAATAAATTCAGCGCCGCGTTCGAGAAGCGTTTGTATCAATACGTCCAGTTGCTCCGCGGCAACCGGACCGCAATTCTTCACAATAAAAGGATCCGGATGCACCCCGCCCTCGCCATAATGAATTTCCCCCTCCGGCATCGGATGAAACTCCCAGGGATGAAAGTAAAAGCACAGGAACGGGTCGATGCCTCTAGCCTCACAATACCCTGCAAACCCATCGATATGCTTCATGAGCGCATCCGCGCCTTCCGTGCGAAACAACGGCCACTGATCCATGTCGCGGCCATAGGGATCCTTCGAGTTCATCGAAAGATCCGCGAACGCGGGCAGTTCAACAATGTTCAGATCCCCCTCTTTGGTCCAATCCTCCCGGCTCGGATGATACGGGCGCAACCGATCGCGAAAGTAATACATCGGATACGTTGCATCCGCTACATAGCCCAGCGCATCCAGCGTGTTGACCACTGTGGTGGACCCAAAAAGGCGCGGACACCGGAACGACACCGGCCGCACCCCGGCCACTTCTTCGATCCATTGTGTGCACAGTTCCAAGCGCCTCGGCACCTCTTCCTCCAAAATCGGCATCATCCCCGGAATATCAAACAGTGAATCGCCAATCGTCTCGTGAAACAGCGTGTGTGCGCCAATTTCATGCCCCGCGGCCTTGACTTTGCCCACTGTTTCCGGATGTTTCCGCGCGGCGTCTCCCGTGAAGAAAAATGTCGCCGTGATCCCGTGTTTGGCCAGAATAGAGAGAATGACCGGTGTCCCATGCTTCACCCCCTCATAAAACGGCGTCCAGCTCCCGATATCCGTCTCCATGTCAAACCCGAGAACAACCTGCATCCGGATCATGGTTTCTCCCTTCGGCGTGTCATGTGCATGTCATCATATGAGAATAATCCCCCGCGAGGATGCAGTCAAATTGCGGGATTGTGTCAGGCAATTGCCTCTGGCATGCGCATGGCGTGGGGTGATGGCCCTGGTCATGAAAAAACGCGAAAAAACCAACAGAAAAAACTACTCCTTAAATCAGTCCGAGCCGCCGATCCATTTGATTTTAATTTTATTTTCGAGCGGCTTGAATTCAGGATCGCCGGTGACGAGCTCAGCTTTCTTCTCATTGGCCAATGCAGCGGCGAAGGCATCGGCAAGACTGATTCTATATTCCGCTTTGAAATCCGCTGCCAGGTCTGCAAGAACGCGCGTGATGGGGTGAAACTCCAGGGGCAGTACAACCAAACCGGCGGCGATGGAAACCCAGCGTGCACGTCCTTCTTTGCGCAAGATGATGTATTTTACTTCCGAATAACTGATTTCTGTCATATGCAATGGCTGGTTTCGATCACTTGCCCTTTCAAGCAGCTTTCTGACTTCCCCGTCTGCATCCTCTCCGCGCAGGAATGCAAGCAGGGCGTAGCTGTCAAGAACCGTGGCGGCCATGTCCCCTATCCTCCAATTCTTTTTCTTCACGCGTATGTTCCGGCCATTCTTCCGACAGCGGTTTATCCCCCGGCTTCCGCTTGAGAATACCATGAAGCTTGGCAATGGTATGGCGCGTAACGGGCTTCAGCAGGATGCCATCATTCGTCGCTTCCACAATGGCCTTGGTTCCCGCCGAAATCTCAAATTCTTTCCGGAGCCATGCGGGAATCACCACCTGCCCCTTGACGGTAAACAATACAGTATCGGTCTTCTTCTTCGTACTCATGAGTATAAGTGTAACAACAATTTAAAAGTAAGTCAAAGAAAAAATGTAGGAATATATTCAAAATGTTGTATTTCCAATTCCAACCTTACTTGAATACTATCTTTCCGCATCCCTTTCGCTATCGGACTTCCACATTACCCATTTCCCGTTCCGCTGGCGGCTGATAGCACTCTTCCTGCCTCCCCGCTTCCTGCCTCCTTGCGTCACGCCCCCCGGGATGCATATTCTAGTGAGGAATTCATTCCGCGGAGGGACGGACGTTTCTCAACGGCGCGTGGTGGCAACCTTTACTAGAGAAGGACGCAGGAACGGGCTATGACGCATTTTTCTTGGATCGACGGGAGCATTGTGGGGCTCTATATCCTCGCCACGATGGTGGCGGGCATTGCGGTGCGCAAGTACGTGGGCAAGGTCGAGCATTTCCTGATCGCGGGACGCGAGATGAAGCTGTATCTCGGCATTGCATCGCTCGCGGCCACTGAATTCGGCGTGGTTACGTGCATGTATACCTCGCAAAGCGGCTACCTGAACGGCTTTGCGGGCGCCACGCCGGGCGTGCTGGCGGCAATAGCGATGTTCTTCGTCGGCTACACCGGGTTCTGCGTAAAAAAATTGCGCGATGCAAATGTGATGACGATTCCGGAGCTGTTCGAGTTGCGCTATGGGTCGCGTATCCGTTGGCTGAGCGGGGTGGTCATCGTGCTGGGCGGATTGCTCAACATGGGGGTCTTCTTGCGGATGGGCGGCGATTTTCTGGTGGTGGTCTGCGGGTTTGATCTGAGATATCTTGAGATCACGATGACCGCGCTGCTGGTGGCGGTGGCTATTTACACGATCCTGGGCGGAATGCTGTCCGTCCTCGTCACGGACTTCCTCCAGTTCATTGTAATGAGCGCGGGACTCCTTGCAGTCACCATTCTAATTCTGATGAAGGTGGGATGGAGCGGGCTGACAGCGGCGGTCGAGCAGCATTACGGCGCGGGCGGCTTCAATCCCTTTGTTCATCCGAAGATGGGCTGGGAATACGTGGTGGCCAACGGGATGTTGAGTCTCGCGATGGTCTTAACCTGGCAGACTACCATCCAACGGCTTTTGGCGGCCAAAGACACCAAGACCGGCCGTCAGGTCTACACGCGCACCAGTTTCTTCTTTCTGTGCCGATGGCTCATCCCCGTGATCTGGGGTGTTGCGGCGCTTGCGGTACTCACGCCCCAACAGGTCTTTGGCACGACAACGCCGGAATTGCTCGCAAGTGATGAATTTGCCCGGAAAACAATGCTCGCCATGCCCATGCTCCTGAGCCAAATCGTGCCGGTTGGCCTGATCGGCATTCTCATCGCGGCCATGCTTGCAGCCGACATGTCTACCGATTCCTCCTACATGCTCACATGGTCCAGTGTTATCTACAACGACATTCTAGCGCCTTTCCACAAGCACCAGTGGTCTGAGAAGCGCGGCTTGCTCGTCAGCCGTTCAATAGTTGCCGTTATTGGTGTCTTCCTGTTGATGTATGGACTCTGGTATCCCCTCCAAGGCAGTATTTGGGACTACCTGACCGTCACGGCGAACATTTACATGTCGAGCATGTCGGTGCTGCTCATCGCATGCTGCTACTGGAAACGCGCCAACAACTGGGGCGCCGCCGGCGCCATCATCTTCGGCGGGATTGTCCCGATTACCTTCCTGATTATGGAACAACTCCCGGCCACCCAGCATTTCGCCAAAGATATCGTTGGCCCGCATTTCTCCAACATCGCCACCTATCTGATTGCAGGCATCGCCATGGTGGTGGGTTCATTGCTGAAACCAAATAAATAGTAACCCTTTATTTAGGCGGAATGCCTAGATGAAGGAATATGGTTTTGATGATAAATAAAGCGTTGCAGTCCCTATTTATCCAATTATTCCGGCGCGAATGCCGAAATGGAGGAAGAGGGCTTTGAGGACAAATAAAGGGTTACTGTCCCTATTTATTGTGTGTTTTTCGGTGCATGCCGGGGCTGAGGTGAGCACGCAGGAATTTGCCCGGGAAATAGAGCGCACCCTTCCCCCGGAAGAAGCCTATGATTACCACAAGCGGCTATCTGAGAATCCCGTGCATGTACCGAGGCGGAATCCCGAAGTCAAACCCCGGACCGGCGAATTGGCCCTGCCGGAACAGGGCTGGAAACTGGTCTGGAACCAGCACAGTTCCGTGGTGCTTCAAAACGCGGTGCGGGATTTTCAGGACTACCTCAACACATCCATGAAAGTTCGCGTGGAAATTGAGAACCGGGATTTACTGAACGATTGGCAGGGCCTGAATAAGTGTATTGTCGTGGGGACGCGTGAGCAGCTTCCCGGATGTGGATTGACGCTAAAGGGCCCCAAGGACTATGAGATTACCGTGACGCCGGAGCGCGTGACAGTGTGCGGGTATGATGAGCAGGGCGCGATGTATGGGCTGTATAACCTGGAGGCCCGGATGAATTTGCGCGAAGCGCCTTTTCTGCCCGCCAATCTGAACACGGTGCGCCATAGCCTCTATAACACGCGCATGGTGCAGTCCTGGATGGGGTGGATGGAATTTCCGGACCGGCTGCTCGCGCATCTGGCGCATAACGGTTTTGATGGCATATTTGCTTCCGCACTGGCAAATCCGAACGGTGATCGCACGACTGCGGAAAGATCGACCGATTTCTACGCACGCATCCTGTTCCGGATACGCCCGCAGGATCCGGCCCGAGTGCGCGACCTGATCAACCGTGCCGCAGGTTTCGGCATCAAGGTCTACACGCCCATCATTTACCAATATCTGGGAACTCCGGAAAGTGAAACTGGGCTGCGGCAATTGGTGCAGAACATTTTGAAAGAATTTCCCGACATCCAGGGCTATGTCCTCCTCACCGAAGGCTTTTGGTACAAACAATGGGGAGGCGGCCACGGCGCCAGCGCGGAGTACATACAGGATTGGGCGCGGAACTGGAGCCGTGCCGTGGGCATCGTGGCGTTGGAATGCCACCGGGTGAATCCCGCCATCGAAGTCCTCCCGTGGGAATACAACATCGATTTTCGTCCGCAGAATGTCGACACAAAGCGGTATTTCATCCAACAGCTTCCTGCTGACACGATCCCGCTGCTCACGTGGGAAAACGGCAAGAGTTTTGAGATGGACGGCCTGCAGGGATACCTGCGCGATTATGCAATAAGCCAGATTGGACCGGCGGAAGTCACCCAGGCCCAAATTGAGGAAGCCCGGAAACGGGGCATGAAAGTCTATACCAATGCGGACACCTTCGTCTGCGGCGCGCAATTACAGACCGTCCCCTATCATCCATTTCCATACCAATGGCATGACCGCTACAAGGCTTTGGAAACCTATGGGGTGAATGGCGCGATGGAAAGCTGGAGCACGGGCTTTACGCCAAGTTTCATGACCGAACTGCGCGCATGGTATTGCTGGAGCGATGCACCGCCCATCGATGAATTGCTTGGCGCGATTGCCACCTGTAATTTCGGAACCGGAGGGAAGGAGATGGTTCTGAACGCCTGGGATCTCTTCAGCCAGGCGATACGTCTCGTCCCTGACACCGGCCCGACCATGGGAACCAGCAGCGCCATCGGGAATCCGCTGTTTTTCGAGGAACCGCTCCCGCGCACCGCCCGATTCACGCGTTCGTGGACGGATGAAGCGGCCTGGATGGGCTATATGGGCGGCGAACTCAATCCCCTTTGGCCATTCACCGTTTCACGGCTGGTATTCTGCCCGGATTTCACGAATCAAACGAACAAGGCGGAGCTGTACGCGCGCGCCGTATCGGGCATCGAGCCAAGCGCTGAAAAACAAATCCTCCCAACATTTCTCAAATCCCTCAATCTCGCGGCGGAGCGGATGGAAGAAGGATTGCGGCTCTATCGCGCGGCGGCATTAGGCGCGCCGGAATCCAAACGAACGGAAACCCTGCGTGAAGTTATCGTAGCTGAACAGATCGAGCGCATGCTGCTGAGTAATCATGCGATCCTCGAATTCGAGGATTACCGCCTGCAACTGGCTACAGAGCAGGATGCTCAAAAGACCGGTGCGATCCTTGATCGCATGGAAACCATCGTGCGCGAGGAAATCGACCGCACGGAACTTTCTCTGCTTGCCGCCACCCGAGATTCGCGCCTTGGTTTCCAAAATGAGTGTGATTATGTCTATACGCCTTTTTCGCTGCGAGAGAAGCTGAAAATATTGCGTGATACGCTTGATCGTCAATTGCCAGCACACCGCGGAAAAACGGACATTGCTCCAGTTCAGGCAGAAATAGTACCGGACGGATTTGCTCAGGAAGTGGCGGGGGTATTGCCACCGGAGAACCTCTACGACTATCACCAGCGGTTGTCTGAGGGTCCCGTGCACGTCCCCCGCCGAAATACTGAATCCAAGCCAAATCCCGGCGAATTCGCACTGCCGGAACAGGGTTGGAAGTTGATCTGGAATACACAAGATTCCCCCGTGCTTCAAAATGCGGTGGAGGATTTTCAGGACTATCTGTCGGTGTCCATGGGCGTCCAAGTGGAATTGGAAGGCCGGGATTCGCTACAGGGGTGGCAAGCCCTGACGCACCGCATTGTTGTTGGGACGCGTGAGCAGCTTCCCGGATGTGGATTGACGCTGACGGGTCCCAAGGATTACGAGATTACCGTGACGCCGGAGCGTGTGACGGTCTGTGGTTACGATGAGCGGGGGGCAATGTTCGGGCTGTACAATCTCGAAGCGCGGATGAATCTGAGGGAAGCGCCCTTTCTCCCGGCTACACTGAACACCGTGCGCCACAGCTTGTACGACATGCGCATGATTGAGTCCTGGATGGGGTGGATGGAATGGCCGGACGCCTTGCTCGCCCATCTGGTGCATGATGGGTTTGACGGCATTTTTGCTTCGTGTTACGCCAATCCGAACGGAGACCGCAGCACCGCGGACAATTCGACCGAATTTTATGCACGCCTGCTATTCATGGTGCGCCGCCAGGATCCTGCCCGGATGCATGACCTCATTGATCGGGCTTCTCGTTTTGGCATCAAGGTCTACACGCCAATTATCTATCAGTCTCTTGGCACGCCGGAAAGCGAGGAAGGTCTGCGTACGCTGGTGCGCGATATCCTCAAGGAATTTCCAGATATCCATGGTTATGTTCTTTTGACGGAAGGTTTCTGGTACAAGCAATGGGGAGGCGGCCACGGCGCGAGCAAGGAATATGTGCAGGATTGGGCGAGGAACTGGTGCAAGGCGGTGGGCATCGTGACGGAAGAATGCCACCGCGTGAATCCCACCATCGAGATTCTCCCCTGGGAATACAACATTGATTTCCGTCCGGAAAATGTCGAGATGAAGCTCTACTTTATCCAGCAGCTTCCCGACAACACCATCCCCTTCCTCACCTGGGAAAACGGGAAACGGTTCGAGCTTGACGGCATGAAAGGGTATTTGCGCGATTATTCGCTGAACCAAATCGGTCCCGCCGAAGTGACCGAAGCCCAAATCGCCGAGGCGCGCCTGCGAAATATGAAGGTCTACTCAAAAGCCGACACCTTCGCCGCCTGGCAGTTCGGCACCATTCCCTATCTCCCTTTTCCGTATCAATGGTATAAGCGCTATCAGGCGTTGGAGAAATTCGGCGTCAACGGTACGATGGAAAGCCACAGCAGCGGCTACACGCCGAATTTTATGACTGAATTCCGCGCCTGGACCTGCTGGAGCGATGCGCCGTCCGCGGATGAATTGCTCGGCGCGATTGCCGCACGGATTTTTGGATTTGAACAAAAAGAATTGGTGCTCAAGGCATGGGACCACTTCAGCCAGGCGATTCGCCTCGTGCCGGACACCGGTCCGAATATGGGGACCAACAACGCCATCGGAAATCCCCTGTTTTTCCAGCAACCATCTCTACGGACCACGACTTTCAAGCATTCATGGGTGGATTATGACAAGTGGCTGGGCTATTTCGGCGGGCAAGTAAACCCCTACTGGCCGTTTACGGTCGAGCGCATGGTTTTCTACCCCGATTTCTCCAATCAAACCAACCGCGCGGAACTCTATGCGCGCAGCGCGACGGGGGTGGAGGTTACACCGGAAACAAAGGTCCTGCCAGTGTTCTTGAAATACCTGCGGCAGGCCTCTGACCAAATGGAAGAAGGCCTGAAGCCGTATCGGGCTGCGGCACTGGCAAGCCCTGAATCCAAACGTCAACAGGCCGTCCGCGAAGTGGTGGTCGCCGAGCAACTCCAGCGGATGATGCAGAGCGATGCGGCGGTCCTTGCATTCGAGGATCTCCGCTTGCAACACGCCGCGGAACAGGACGCGCAGAAAGCAGGCGCGATTCTTGACCGGATGGAAACTATCGCGCGCGAAGAAATCGCCCGCACCGAACGTTCCTTGCTGGCCGCTACCCGTGATTCCCGCCTCGGCTTCCAATTCGAGCAAGACTATGTCTATACGCCGTATTCCTTGCGCGAGAAGCTGGAGAACCTGCATGAGACCTTGGAAAAGCAACTGCCGGAATTCCGAAAGAAAATGAGCGCCCAATAGAGTTTGGAATAGATAGTAACATTGACGCATACTCGTCAATGTTAGGCGTAAAGCTTAAACATGTCTTGAGAAGTGACTGCACAATGGAACGGGAGAACTGCACCATGGAACGACGTACATTTCTGCAATGCGGGGGACTCTGCGGAGTTGGATTGTCAAGCCTCGGCGCCACCATGCTGGCGCAAGCCGCTTCTGACAAGACCACGGCCAAACCGGCAACAGGGCCAACATCGCCCGCCACGCCTATCACAATTCGCCCCTATCAACTGCTGTGCACGGTGTGCTCGCTTGGTGAAGAGGGCGGCAACACTGCAGAACAGTACACGAAATGCAAGCAAATCCGGGAAATCATCCGTAAAAATCCCGACACGCCTATCACGCTCGCGTGCAGCGCGGGTCCGTTGTATGCCTACCAGGAATCGGGCACCGCTGAAGACACCCCGGAGAGCGAAGAGTTTAACCGGAAGCGCGATTTGGACGTTCTCCAAATCCTTGGCCTTGCCCCTGGCTGCACCCTGACCGCGCGCGCACTGTTTAAAACCTTGCTCATGGGTGTTTCCACGGTGGCCGGTTTGTGCGCCTATCAGACCGTGACCGGTCCGGCCTGGAAAGGCTGCCCAAAAGCAAACAGCGGGAATTACGAACGAGGTTATGAAAAGGGAATCACCGCCCTCATATCGCCCCGTTCCGAAGAAGAAATGGCACAGGAGAAAAAGAAATCCCTCGAGGCGCTCTATGCCGCGGACGAAGTGACGGTTCGCCCTCACATCATGATGTGTTCCGTATGCCAATATGGAGAGGGCCTGCGGCCTCCCTACAAAGAAGACAACCTGCCCGAACTCGTCGACCTCATCATCACCAAAAAACCTGATCTCCCAATCAAACTGTTGCGGGGCGCTGATTGGATGATGTGCGCCCCTTGCCCCGGCCGCATCCCCGAACTTAATTCCTGTTCGCATGTGTGGGGAAATGGCGAGCTGGACAGTCAAAAGCGGGATTTGGACATGCTTCAGAAACTCGGGCTGCAATTCGGAAGCACGATAAAGGCCCGGGAACTCTACCGGCTCATCTTCGAGCGGATCACCACCACGAACGGCATCCCCGACATCTGCCTCAAGTACAACAGCATGCCCTCTGTCTGGTGGGACGAGTGCGCCGGACACCTTTACCAGGCCAATCCAAGGGTACGATATGAGAAAGGCAAGCGCGAGTTGATGGCGAAACTCAAGCTCACAAGCAACACATAGGAACATCAACTATTTGTTATGCGCCATGGACGGCAAAGAGCCGGTTTCTTGCGGGGAGGCTGAAGGGATTTGAGTAGTGGTAGAGTTGGTGGGATGCGCCATTGTCCTCGGTGATGGTGGTGAGTTGCTCGACTACGAAATCGGCGAAATTCGGGGCGTTGAAGGCAATAAACGCGAGGCTGAAGGCGTCTATGAGCGGATCGTTGCGCTTAGTCAGATCAGGAAAGGCGATGGGACCGGTATCCACCTGATACTGTTTTTTCTCCGGATGGATATTCATGGTCTTGATGGGGCATTCAATGATCGCGCGCAGTTTGGTATCCGCGTTTGTGATTTCTGTTTGCGACACGAGGGGAATGGCATCGTGCGTGGCGCGCGCGATGGCATCCCATGAGATCAAATCTTCGACGCGCCCGCCCTCCTTCAATTTCAAGGAGGGTTCGCCCCACATTTCGGTTGCTTTTTTGATCGTGCGGTATGTCGCATGAACATGAGCGGGCCGGCGGAACACCAGCACATCGCCATTGCCGAAAATGGGTGTGAAATCGTAGTTGTCCTTCATGAAAAGGTCCCGCTCCGCGAAGGTATTCTCACTTTTGCAGGCGCCGCATTGATAGAAATCCGTCCAGGTTCCGGTATTGTCATCGAAAAGCCGTGTTCGGCTTTCAATCCAGAAACGCACGGAATTGCGCGGTGAGCTGTGGCAGATAAAGGAAAGGCCATAGTCCAGCGGTGTCATCTCCTCAGATGTTTTGGGTTTTTCCTGTGAGATTGCATGCGTGGGCAGTGCACATACGGAAAGTGCACCCATTTTCATGAAAGCGCGCCGCGTCGCTTTCATTTCGCTGATTCCAGAACCGTGATCATTCATGGTATGTTCCTTTCTGTTTACATAGGGACAGCAACCATTTATTTGCCGTCATCGCTATGTGTATATGCCTCATTCTTTATAAATAAATGGATGTCCCTACTTATTTTATTTTGCAGGGCCGGGGCCCCAATAGCCTGGCTTTTTAAAGGGATTTTCGGCAGGTTCGTCGCAGGGCCGGAACGGCACCATGGCGGCGATCTCGTCGAGGCGTTTATTGACGTCTTTAGGCAATGGGCCTTGTTCCACGGCTTGGATATTCTGTTCGAGCTGGGCCAAGGTGCGTGGGCCGGTCAGCACGCTGGAAACGCCCGGCACCCCCAACGCCCAGCGCAGACAGAAGACAGGCGTCTCGATGCGGCAATCGTCAATCAGTTCGTAGAGCGCCTTGAATTGGGCCCGGCGCGGCGGACTCAAAAACAGCGCGCCCCGCTCGATTTCCGTATCGTACCGCCGCGACAGCCATCCCTGTTGTGTCGGCGATCCAAGCAAGACGCCCATATTCTGTTTTTTTGCTTCCGGCAGTATGGAAATCATCGCTTCGCGCCACAAGGGGCTGCTGTTAAAAGCGGTCAGGACAACGTCATACTGTCCCGTGGCCATAATGCGCGCAAGCGCATACGCAGTCGTTCCGCCGAGACCGGTGTATTTGATCAAACCCTCCTGTTTAAGTTCCTGTAACAGGTCCACTACCGGGCCTTTAAAGCTGACGCCGTCGTTATACCAGTCGAATTCCCCCGGACGATCCGGTTCGTGGATCATCAGAATGTCGATAACGTCCCGATGAAGCAGTTCGAGGCTCTCTTCGAAAATACGGCGGAGACAGGCCTTGTCTTTCGGGCCGAAAGGCTTTCCAGCGCGCGGACCGAGTTTTGTGGAGACAATGCACGGCGCGCCAAGCTCACGCAGCGCATATCCGAGAGCCTTTTCACTGTCCCCATAATCCGCAGAAGTATCGGCGAGGTTCATGCCGGATTCGAAGGCGAGCTTAACAATAGGAAGCGCGCCATTAAACCCTTGTTCGCTGCCGGTGATGAACGCCGCGCCCAGCGAAAGCTCACTTACCTCCAGGCCGGTTTTTCCAAGGATTCGTCTTTTCATGTGTATCGCCCTTTCTCACTATTGCACGCAAGGAATCGAATAAATGAACGTCCCTAGTTATTAATATTGGTTAAGATGTAGGTCATGCCGGGTTGCGTGGGAAACTCAAGCACTTCGCCTTTAATCACGCGGGTCTTTTCGCCTTTCATATTCAACATTACCTCACGCCCGCTCCAGGGATTCAAGAGGCGGCAGTGTGTTCCGCGGCGGCTGGTAATTTTGACTTCGGTCACACGTCCCTGTCGCCGTTCCGCCGAAACTTCAAAGGCTCCTTCGCCCACCAATCCGGTAAATCGGGCGTCCATGTCAGCCGGTAGTGCCGGGAAAACCCGCAACAATGGTTTGCGCGTGGCGTCCGGATGCGATTGCAGCAGGTGTTCAGCAATCACGCCGGCGGCGGCAAAATTCTCGGTATAAATGCCAAGTTTCAGAAACCGCGGGCACTTCTCTGCGAGCGCCAGTTCGATTACTCCGTTGGGATACAATCGTTTCCGCACATCGGCAAGAAATTGACCCAGGCCGTCCGCAATGCCCAATCGCGCCCGGACAACTCCCAATGTCACTAGGCTGTTGTTGCCATTGGTTTGTATCGCCTGGGCAGTGCGGCGGGCAGTCTCAACCTGCCCCGGATTAGACCAGAATGTTGGGTCTTCGGCTGGAAAAACAGGGAGCAGGGGTACGGGAAGGTTGTACTCGATGGGGGGAGCGCCGGCCACGTCGACAAAAATCTTGCCCTGCGGCGTTTCATACGTGGGATAATCGGGTAATTGCTGCGACAGGTGCCGCCAACGTGCCGCCTCTTCTGCGTCACGGTTCAAAATGCCCGCTGCCTCTGCTGTCGCGAGCAAGTGGTAGCGAATGAAGGCAATGGATGAAGCGCTGTCGCGATTACGCTCGAATTTCGGCGTCACCAGCCCCCAGTGTTCCGGGGAAAACGTTGGGAAAATGTGCAGCCGGCCATCTTTGGGCACATACGGCGCGCAATCTTCCCGCTGACTGCGATGCAGAAACCATTCATAGAACCGGGCCACTTCCACCATCATTGGATACGCGCGTTTCTCGAGGAACTCGCGGTCTCCCACATACTGCCAATGCCGCCAGAAATGCTGCAAGACCCAGGCCGAAATCTCCATGGTATCGTCGTATACAAAGCTGGGAAACCTCAGTGTGTCACTGCGAATGGGGTAATCGGTGGCGTTAAAAACGGCGCCAGGCGCATCTTTGCCGTAAGCAAACTGCGTGTTTTTCATGGCAATTGGAAAGATCTCGCAAAACCTGTCAAAATACGGCTGGACCAGTTCAGCATGATTGCAGATAAAAGCAGGCCAGAACGTCTGCTGGAAGTTGTAATTGAGCATGTAGATGCCATGCCAGGGGGCCAAATCCATCCAGATCCAATTGCCCACCAGGCTCGGGGCAACAGCGCCAGGCCGGGCGCAACACGCTAACAAATAAAGGTTGTGGTAAAACAACTCCTCAGCCAGGGATGCATCCTGGGTTGAAGGCGGGTCCGCGCCGTGGCTTGTGCTGATTTCAATGGAGCTGTGCGACCAAAACTGCGCCCATTGACTCGCATGCCGCAGGTGGACGTTCTCCCAATTCTCATTAACAGCAAGATCGGCGAGCTGGCAGGCGCCCTCGGCCGGGTTTGTTTCCCCGTCACCCATAGTGCTCACGGCAACCGCCAAGGTCACCCACTCCCCTTGAGTCGAATTGACCTGGCATGTCACTCGATCGGTTTCCTGCACTATCTTTCCTTCGGCGTTCCTTACCACGGCGGCAGCGGCCACAGAAAACCCGTTGGGAAACGTCGGTTCGGCTGGAATCCGTTGCAGCACCCAAAACGTTTTTCCGGAGATACCCGTCTCCGGCGGAACAAGTGGTGTATTGGCCGGATCACTTGCGCTCTCCGGGGCCGGGGTGCTCATGAATCCATTGGGCGGCGGCTTGGTCCAGTCGAGCGTCTCGCGAGGCCGGAATACTTCGGCCCGCAGACTTTCGGCCGCTTCCGCAGGCAAACGAATGAACACTACATTGCGCGTGTGTTCGATGAATGCAGTTCCTTGACCGTGAGGCGTATCGAACGACAGTGTGGCGTCAGCCAACCGCAAATGGAGGTTTGAGATCGCGCCCAGACAAGAAAGCCGTATCTGGCCAACCGGTTTGGGAGTTGGCGAGAAATTGTATTCAACGGGTTGCGAGCAGTAGAAATTTCCAAAGTCCCATGTTCCGTTCGTCACCTGCTCAATTAATTGATCATACGTTATTATGGGACGATCGTGGCTCGTGTTGTACCGCCGGTCCCAAACGTCATTCTTGCCCAGGGTAAAGACCAGCGTTTCTCCGTCGGCCCAAACCGAAGCGCCCAGATCGCCGTTGCCAAGGAGCAGTCCCAAGAGTGGCTCCTTTGCGGGGCTCGCCAGCACAAAGTCATGTTTTGTTACAAGCGCGGCATCATCGGCCCGTTCATCAGCGTGAAGCGGGGTGTCGGCGAATAGTAAGCAGAGCACGGCAATGCCGATGATCCGGAAATAGGCTTGGTGGCTTGCGGGTAATTCTGTCATGTTACGTTAACACCTTTCTTATTCAGACTAACGGGGCGGGTGGGATGATTGTATGTGCCTTGGCCGGGGAATGCGGAGGGTGTCTCCTGGCGCAATATCACGGTAGAAAAAGCGTTGGCCGGGCTGAAATGAACCGGTGTCATCGAGGGTAAGAGTAAGAGGAGCGCCAGGTTTGGTTGCCAGGATTTGCGCGGCGCCGCCGTGTTCGCCCTGGATGCGTTTTCCATCGAAGAAACGCGTTGAATGCCGTTTCACGGAGCGGGCATATTCGTGGGGGATGCCGCTCGTGATGGTTTTGGCATCGACTATCGCCTCCACACGGCCCACGCCGAGATTTAATGAACTGGCCTGCAACGTGATGTTGTTTCCTTCCACGGCGCGGATGTGATACGCGGTAGTGCGCGAGTAGGCGGGATTGGAGAACACGGCCACGAGATTACACAGATCTGGAGGAACGTCCCGGTCGAGCGTGATGACACAGGTGTCGTAATCGACGGCGGTGATGGTGGCCGCAAACTCAGCCGGGCCTGTATCGAGAGTTTGATCATTGTGGCGTAAAGAGACACACCCGGCGGTCTGGATATCGCGGATCCTGCTGTCTTCTCCGGTGATATAAGCGAAATCGCCTTGGAAAATGATATGGCCGAGGGCGGAATCCACTTCGCAGGACCCTGCGGAGATCACATCGATGTGTCCCTCCTTCCGATGGACCTCAAGCGCACACGGACCGAGGCGGCGGATGCTGTCAATACTCGATGGTCTTTCTTCGGGAATGGATTCGTAGATTGCGAGAAAAATGCTGTGCAGATTCTCGCCTTGACGCCTCGCCATGAGACAATGTGCAGTGGGATAATGGGGGTAAAGGCCGGGGCCTGTAGCGACTATTGCTTCGGCGGTATCGCCGGCGAGGTGTGCGCGAAACAATGCAGGATGCGTTCCCGCCATCGACCATTGTCCGCCCCACACCGGCTCGTGCGCCCCCCGGCGAATGTCATAGAAGAATCCATAGCCATTGCCCGGCGGCGGGTTCCAGTAGGGCTTGTTTGGATAGCCTTTAACATCGCCGTCGGCGCCGATGCGTTGTCCCCAGGCCACACCTTCCGCGAGGCTCCCTTCCTGCGGCTTCAGATCCGCTGCGCCGAAGGGGATGAAGGCCTCGCCGAGGCCACAAAATCCAAAGTCATGTTGTTTCCCGCCCGTCACCTCGAATACATCCATGAGATATGTGCCATCAATGAGGGCCACCGTGCGCTGATAGTGCGTCACCCCTTGTTCCGCATAACTCAACTCGCTTGTTGCCTGAACCACTTTTGCCGCGGGCAAGTCCGCGAAAAATTTTAAACTCCCGCCGGAGCCATCCGTACCCAATTGGTTCTTCTCATCCACGGTAACCAGGCAGTGGCTGACCGTGCTCGAAGCCCAGCCGACATGACAATGCGTGCTGCCAAGTCCATAGCCGAGATCATAGGTCCATTCATAGCCGTCTGCATAGTATTGCAGCGCGAGATCATCAGGATCGCCATGATTCAGGGAAGGCCCGAAACGCAGCAAGGCCGTCTGGCGTCCATCGCGTAAGATTGCGAGACCTTTCATGCCCGCGGCCCACGAGCCGGTGATGCGCTGGCCGAGAGAGGGGGGGAGTTCCGGTGGAGAATCAGGCGGTTCGCACGCATGCCAAAGGAGCCAGTTGCGGTATGGTGCGTCTTCACGTTGTGCATCGAGGCCGCCCTTTGCCAGCCATAGCAGCGTGGCGCCATACTCCGCACGCGCCTTGGGATTTGAACTCATTGCGCAGAGGCGTTCGAGAAAACCAGCATCCACGGTTGAAAAGGGGCGCTCCGGAGGCGCGTTATAGTTCACGTTCGGGGCCGCATCGCCGAAGTTGGGGAGACGTCCGGCGCATTGAATCTGCATTTCCGGGAGTAACAGGCACGCGGCAAACTGGGGATCATCATAGAGGTTGATCCCGGATGGATATTCGGCATTTCGCAGATTATGCAAGGGATCCGCAAAGGTTTCATACAGTGCCCGTGCGTGAATGGCATACCCCGGCGAGGTTTCATAGTAGCGTCCGTCGCGATCGATGTTGTTCGCCAGCATGCTGCGGATCGAATAGGGTCCTTCGATGCTGATGCGGATGTATTCGGGAATGTCGAGCAAACACCCCACGGCCAGCGCGCCGCGCATATAGTCCGCATGCCCATTATGGAGTACGCCGTCGAAGGAATGGCCGTAACAATAGTAGGCGCCATCTTCAAGGAGATAGCGTTGGATGTTTTCGCGGCGGGTGAGCTTGGGCCGGAGGGATGGTTCATCCAGCGCAGGACTGCGGTGTATCAAGTCAAACTGATCCACATAATAAACGAGCGTACGTGCCACCTGATACCAAGGCCGCGCGAAACGGCCGCTGGGCGGGTTGCTGGGGTAGTCCCAGGAGCCGGAGGTGGATTCCGCGTAGATGGAGGCCAGGGCATCAAGAAGCAAGGCCGCGCGCGCGGCATATTTCTCCTCGCCCGTGAGCGCATAGGCTTGTGTGAGATTGGGCAGCGCATTCAATGTCCACTGTTCCGTTACCCACGCATTGAATTGCCCTGCAAAATAATGGATGCGCCCATCGGGTGCTTTAAATCCTTCGCCAGTGTCCGGGTGTTCCGCATCCGGCAAGACATGGCCGTTGCCGCATTTCACATGACCCGGATTATCCCAGGTGCAGTTGGCCTTGGCCCATGTGCCTGTTTTCCCGTCGCAGATGGGGCAGCCCGTGAAACCGTAGGCATAGCACGCGCCGGGTTTCGGCAGGAATTGAAGCCAATACGCGCCGGATTCACGCAGCCAGGAGTCAGCCTGGGTCACGATCTCATCACGCTCATGCTGCGCCCAGGCATACGTTGCGGCACGCGCTTTGGCGCGCTCGATGTCCGCCGCCGTGATGTTTACGCAGGGATGATCCGCGCGCCCGCGGATAACCAGGGCATCGCGCGCGAGCGGTTTATCCGGCGCCGCCAATAGCATGAAAACAGCAAGTGTTGTAAGCATAATTACCTCCGTACACACCCTAGCGGATATAAAGCGCAGGCTATCTTAGCATAAATTATGCGGCAGCCTCTTGTCCCCCATTCCGTTTATTAACGCAGCAATAATGCCACTCCACATTAAAGTTGGAATTCATGTGAATTGTTCAACCCGAACCCGCAGAACACTTGTTCATTTCAGAGAAGTCATGGTACGATTACATCAACCCGTGGAGGTTGCCAAGAAAATGAATATAGCTGAGCAACAGCTCGTACAAACATGCAAAGAGCGGCTTACCGCACATTATGGCGCGCGATTCAAAGGGCTCATAATGTATGGTTCCATGGCGCGCGGGACTATGGATCCGGAAAGCGATATCGACCTACTGGTCTCGCTTGGGGAACCCTTTGATTATTTTAAAGAACTGGAAGTGTTGATCGATTTGCTCTATGACTTGCAACTAAATAGTAATCGTTATCTTTCCGTGCGTCCCGCCCGCGCCGAGGATTTTGAAAGGGGACGCATCCAACTTTACCGGAATGCACGGGAAGAAGGAATCGCGGTGTGACGTGTGACTTTACAGAAGAAATTGCTTCACACTGGACACGTGCACAACAGTCCATAGAGGCTGCACGTTCCCTTTGCGGAGCAGGGCTTTTCGATGATGCTGCCTCACGCGCCTATTATGCAGCATTTCATGCTGCTTCCGCGGCGCTCCTTGCACACGGTTTGACCTTCAAGAAACACGGGGCAATCATAGGCGCAGTAAACAAACAATTCGTTCATCCCGGCAGAGTGACTATTGAAACTGGAAAGTGGCTATCCTGGCTTTTTGAACTCCGTTCCGTGGGTGACTACGGAGAGATTATTCACGTCAGCGAAGATCAGGCGCGTTTGGCCTTAAGCCGGGCGCAAAAGCTTATAGAAACCTTTAGGAAACTCTTTAATCCAGGCAGCGATATATCAGAATAATGTGTTAGAATACGTGGCATTCGGGGGGTTGAAGCGTAACCCGGAGGCGCAGGGAAGCGGTGAGGGATCCACTGTGGCCAAAGTGGACAGAATATTCTCCCTCGGGAAGAGTGAATAAGGGCGTACTGACCAGTCCTGTGAGAGGCTCGTGAAAGGCGGGTCCGTAGACTTTCGGCGATTCCTCCGGCCACAAGAAAAGATATTGTCCGGCGGTGAGCGTGCCTGGCCAATTCAATCGTTGCCCCGCGATTTCGATCCACGGATCGGCGAGCGCCGGTTGGTCCACATTGGGCAGTGCTTTCACATCATCAATGGCGCAGGTGACTGCGGTGTGCGCGGGCAATCCGTTGTAATAGAAGTTCAAGGTGCAGACCTTGCTGTAATCGATGGGATCCGTTTCCGGACGCGGAAGCTGCTGATAGCGCCAGCCGGTGTAATCGTTGGAGATGTAAAAATCCGCCGCCTTTGTTCCGTCCAGGAGTTGCAGTTTGAATGCGCCGCCCTTGCCGTCGCCCCGCATCCAGAAACCAATGGCCTTGTGCTGCGAAAGATCCAGCGGCGGGTCGAAGGTCTTGCCGAACACCGACCAGCCGCTATTGGTGTCGAGCGTGCTTTCGGCGGAATACAACGCGCACCGGCCTCCTTCTTTTGTGTCCTGTTCGGATATCGTGATGTGTTGTGTGACTCCCGCAAGTGTGGCGCCGGCTTCCCCATTGGTTATTTCCTTGACGCCCGTGCGATTCGCCCGGTCGCGGAGATAGGACACCAGATCATCAAAGGATTCCAACGTGATTGCTTCCGGAGTGTGATAAGCAGTGCCGGCCTCAAGCCACGGCCCGGGCATAACGTGGAGTTGCACGCCAATACGCGCCGGGCCTTCGGCGATGTGGGCCGGCCATGTCTCTGATTGTGGATCATGTGCGGTTATTTCATGCCATGGCAAATACTCAACACGCTGGAATGCATCGTTTCCGCCTTTTTTCATCAACCGGTATTCTCGGCGGAGATTGCTCAGTTTCTCCCGCTCTTCCGGTTCCTTCGTTCCACCCAACCGGGGGTTGATCCGGAGGCGATCGCGCATTTCGGCAGGAACGCGTCCGGAGAGCCGCACTTGTTCATAACGGGAAATAAGATCGAGAATTTCGCCTGTGAAGGGGTGTTTGGAGGCGGCGTCCAGCGAGACCTGGAACGACATTGACGAATCGTAACCTATGCTCGCGCCGAGAATGTATTCGTACATGTCAGGCGTACAACTCGCATCATAACCATAATACCAGCCGATATCCAGCGGCATACCGTCCCGTTTGAATGCATCAAATGCGGGGGAGCGCTCGTCCAGATAGCCTTTGAGGTCGCCGTGGCCGTCGGCGGAGGCGCTCCGTGCGAGGATATGCCAGGAGTAGTGACTGAAACTGCTAGCCTGAAGCAGGATATCCTTCCGCGCCAGTTTATCGAAATAGGCCTTGTGGAGGCGCGGGTTGTAGTACCAGTGATCCCCTTGGAGACGTTCCGAGCCGTCGAAATAGATCATGTCGATATCGCATGCATTTGCGATTTTTGCGAAGTTCGAAGAGACTTCATCGATAAGCGTGGTGTCCATATCGAACATGAAATACCCATAGGAGCGTTGGAGGTGGCGCACGGGCTGCCCCTTCACGTGGGGCGCAGGGAGGGTTCCAAGCATACCCCGGGTGCAGCCTGCAAAACCAAAGGGCGCCTCCATCGCACGCATACCATAGGAAATAAGTTCATTGTCGATCTGCACGATAGCGCCGTCACCCATATATCCGCCGTCTTCCTTCGGAAACCCGCTTGGCGCAGACTCCGTGGGCAGTGTCGTGGCGGTTTGATCGATATCAGCGGCCAAGGGCACGGATGCACCTTGAACCAGGCGGGGATCAGGCACCGGGGTCAGATAGGGATCGGGAGGATAAATGGAGGCGCCGAGAAAATGCAGGCCGGCATGAAATCCTTCTTGGCGGAATCGCTGGAACGTCCGCCGAAGTCCCTCCAACCCGTCCGGGAAGTGTTCCGTATTGACTTCATAGTGGCCGGTGCTCTTTGTCCACGATTCCTGTCCCATAAGGATCATATCGAAACCGCCGCGCCGCGCGAGCGCCAACACCTCATCAAATTGCGATTCATAGAAGTTCGTAATGAAGAGGTAGGAACGTTTGATCCATGGGGACTGTTTGTTCCAGACGCCACCCGGCTTAGGGCTGGGCATGCCTGCGGCCTCCTCAAATCGCTGCATCGCTTCCATGAACGTTTCTCGCGGGGCGGCGATGACGCCAAACCGCGCGGGCTGCAACCCGTGGCGCGACAGGGTCTCTACATTCAGCGTGACGGATGGTTCCAGCCAAAACGCGGAGTCCGGTTCGAATCCTTCGAGGAGCACCACTTCATCTTTTCCGCCGCGATCCAGGACCGCTTCAATCTGGTCGATGTCACACGCCACCGTCTGCCCGGCGGGCATGCCGTTGTAATAAATGTTCAGGGTGGTGACATGATCAAAGTGAAGCGTATTGACGTGACTCTCGGCAATGGAAACTTGACGCCACTCATTGAAATCGATGGGAATATACGTGTCACGATAGCCGCCAAGGCCGTCGTATAGCTGAATTTTGAGTAATTCTCCCTTGCCATCGCCCTTGACCCACGCGCGAATCGCTTTGAGGCCCGTCAGGTCGATGGGCTGCCGCAGGTCATGGCCAAACATCGCCCAGCCGGCATTTTTCGCGTCACACGTGGCCGCGAATCGCATGGCTCCCGTGCCGCTCCGAGCCTGCTCCGCCGGAGTGAGCGCATGCATGCATCCCGCGCGATCCGCATCATATCGTCCACTATTCTGATTATATGCGTGCACATTGGGCTCTGCCGCGGACACCGCAACCGTGTGGGTTGGCGTACAGCCTGCGTTAAGGGTCTGTTGAAATTCCACACCCTTGGGCAGGGCCAGTGAAAACAAGCACAGTTGATCGATATTTTGCGGGAGTTGGCATCGAGCCATGTCAAACACGGCAAAACCATTGCCTGCCCGGACAGAGAACTCGCAAAGGCCGCCACCGGAAAAATTCACTCTCAGACGATCTCCTTCGACGACGACCGATTCCGGCAGGAGCCGCATTTCTTTTCCGGTTGCCTGGAGAATCGGTTGAATCCCCGCGGGCCATGGCGGAATAGCGTCTTTCACCTCAAGTTGCGCATACCCCTTTGAATCGATGGTTAATATTGCCGTTTGCAGGTCAAAGCTCGCGGCCTTTGCTGCTTCGATCCCTGAAAAACAACTCATTGCAAGCAATAACGCCTTTACTGTCCGCATCATAATGAATTCTCCTGAAAATACTATTTTGACATCCATACTCTTTTGCTCGCGGCAGAATAATTTATACGTGCGATGCTGGATAACGGCATAACAACCTTTTGCATCCCCTCTCCTTCACAGATCGCGGTGATGCAAGAAGGGACGAGGTTCAGGCTTATCGATAGCGGATGTACGCCACTTTGTGTTCGGTGAAGAATTCGATGCCGGTGTGCCCGGCTTCGGGGAGGCCGCACCCGGAACATTTCACACCGCCAAAACTTAACTGCGGTTCCTTCAGCGCCGTGGGCAGGTTCACATGGGTAAGCCCTACATCCGTCCGCTCAACAAATGTCAGGGCTTTCTGGAGATCGCGGGTGTAAATGGAGCTGGCCAAACCGAACCGGACGTGGTTGGCGACTTCGATAGCTTCTTCAAAATTATTCACCGCCATCACGGACAACACCGGCCCAAAAATCTCTTCCTGGGCAAGAAACATATCGGGCGTCACGTTGTCGAAAATGGTGGGTTCGATAAAACATCCTTTATCGAGACCGTCCGATACAATACGTTGCCCTCCGATCCGCAACCGTCCGCCCTCGGCACGACCCCGCTCAATTCCATCCAGTATGCTCTTAAGCTGTGCCTCACCGCACACCGGTCCCATTGTCACGCGCGGGTCGTTGCCGCGTCCCACCACGAACTTCTTCACGCGTTCCAGGAGCATATCCACAAAATCGTCTAAAACACTCCGCTCAACCACAACCCGGCTTGTCGACGTGCACCACTGTCCCGCGCAGGCGTACGCCGCGAGCGCAGCCGAATCCGCCGCTTCCGTCAGATTGGCATCCGACAATACGACAAGCGGATTTTTGCCGCCCATCTCGAGTTGTGTTCTGGTGAGATTGCGGGACGCTTTAACATGAATTCCCATGCCCACTTCTGTGGAGCCGGTGAAACTTATGGCTTTGATAACAGGGTTGGAGACGAGTTCCTCGCCTGCTTCTGATCCCGAACCGGTGATGAAATTGAGCACACCCGGAGGTATTCCCGCTTCGTCGTATGCCTGCACGAATGCCGCGCCCACGCCAGGGGTCAGACCGGCCGGTTTGAGCACACAGGTGTTTCCCGCCATAAGCGCCGGGGTAATTTTTCGGCATGGCACATTGAAGGGAAAATTCCAGGGCGTAATTATGGCAACAACGCCCAGAGGACGCCGCATGCTGTACGCCAGCACGCCGTCGCGTTCACACGGCATGACTTCGCCCACCAAGCGGAGGCCTTCGTTGATTTGAAAGTCCATTTCCTTGATCGCCGAGGCAATTTCCGCTTTCGATTCGGCGAGGGTCTTCCCATTTTCGAGTGTCAACACGTCCGCGATCGCATCTATCCGTTCCCGAATCGAACCCAGGGCGCGTTTCAGGTACTCCGCCCGCTGATAGACCGTCAGACGGCCCCACGCCGGCTGGGCGCTCTGCGCCGCCTCAATGGCTGTGCGGGTGTCCTGCACGGACGCCTTGGGCCAGACACCGGTCACTTCGGAGAGATCCGCGGGGTTGCGCTGTTCGCTGGTGGCGCCATTACCTGTTTGGGTCCACGCGCCGTTAATGTAATTGCGTTTCAGGTTCACCATATGGTGTTGCCTCCGTCTATCACAAGAATGCTGCCGGTCATGAATGATGATGCCTGGGACGCCAGAAACACCACGGCGCCCTTAAGCTCCCACGGCTCTCCGTAGCGTTTCATCGGCGTCATCTCGGTCAATCGCTCAACAATCTCCGGAAATTTCCGGCTCGTCTGCGTGCTGGCCGTCAGCATGTATCCCGGTGCGAGGGCATTGACGCGGATATTATGCTGCGCCCATTCCGAGGCCAAGCCCCGGGTTAAGTGTGCAACACCAGCCTTGCTCACGCCATACGTGACATTGTGCCGTGGAAAAATTTTACTGATGATCATCCCGGAAATGGAACTCATGTTAATGATGCTTCCCCCCTTGCCCCGCGCTATCATGTGTTTCCCGGCCGCGCGGGCCATATAAAACATGCTGGACAGGTTCGCATCCATAATCCGGTGCCACACCTCGTCACTTACTTCTTCTATGGGACATCCCTCGGATTCGATGCCCACGTTGTTCACGAGAATATCGATGCCGCCGAACTGATCGATAGCCGACTGGACGAAACGATCCACTTCGCCGGGTTTTGTCACGTTTACCACGCTGAAACAGGCGCGCCGTCCGCAGGCTTCGATGTCGCTGCACGTATTCATGCCTTCCTGTTCGAGAAGATCACAAAAACAGATATCCGCGCCGGCCTCCGCAAGCCCCAAGGCAATTTCGCGCCCCAATCCCCGCGCTGCGCCGGTGACAAGAGCGGTTTTGCCGGTTAGATCAAAGAGTTCCAATGATTTCATCGTAAAAGGCCTCCTTTTAGGGTCACACTTTGGCGGGCCCGTCCAGCGAAGGCCATTTCTGGTCGCCAAAGGCCTTGTGCCAATCTTCCATGAATCCCATCATCCGCTGATAGGTATAGGGATGCTCGAACAGCATCCGCCAGTACTCGATCCCGACCGTGCACAGGTCCGATCCGGCCACGGCGAACTCCGCCGCGCCCCGTGGAAAGCGCGCACAGGAAAGAATACGTGTTTTATAGCCGTAGTTCGTATAAATTTGCCGCACCGGCTCGACAATGTGCACGGGCGTGTCGCTGACGGTATCGAGCGCGCCGTTGAACAGCGCAACGATATCTGCGCCAGCCTTTCCGCACATCAACGCTTGCCATACCGCCGCAACGGCGGTGATGGCGATGGTCATTTCGGGGTTTTCCTTCTTCAAAATCTGACATGCCCGGAGTCCTGCCTCGCTCATGGGCAGCTTGACCACTATTTTTGGAGATTTCTTTGCGAGCCATCGCGCCTGGCCAAGCAATTCCTCGACGTCATGCCATCCAATGACCTGCGTGAACACATACCCCGGTGAAGCCTCCACGATGGCATCGAGGCGTTTCAAAAAATCCGTGCCCAGTTTCCCGTAGATCTTCGGATTCGTCGTAACGCCCGATAGCAATCCCGTTGCCCGGGCTTCTAAAATCTCTTTGGGTTCTCCACTATCCAGTAGAAGTTCCATGTTCGTGCTCCTTACTACAGCATTTTTCTGCGGAGGGAATGCACCCTCATCAATGTTTAGAACAATTCTTCAGCAAGTTGGACAAGATACGTTATCAAACACTGTTCATAGGCCTGATAAAATTCCTGCGACAGATCGTAAAACCGATCACGATGCAGGAATTGGCCGTTCTTGTCCCGTCTGCCGACAAATGCAAAGCTGAAATGATGAAATACCTTGTGGCGGTGCGAGGGCTTCTGCTTTCCATCGCGATCGTCTTCCTCTATGCACGCACGGGCGAAGGGTGAACCGGCCGCCGCTTCCCTTTCTGCATAGGCCCGTGCATCTTCCCACCATTGCCTGAAAAGATCCGGATGATGATCTTCAAGTACTTTGGCAAACAGAATCTGCAGCATCGGCGAAATTTTATAATGATGTTTGCCGCCGGTGGCCCTCCGAATAACCTCGCGCACGGGTGACGTCAGATCGTCCGCACTATGAAAATCCAACAGGACGCCGAACGCTTCGGCAATCGGAAATTGCGCGCGGATGCGGCGTTCCAAACCTTCTAACCCATCCGGACAGCGATAATCGAATCCTTTTTCCACCCCGAAATTCGGCGCAATGTGCGATACCGGCAGAGTACGGCGCTTAATCTCGTTCAGAACAAACACGACTTCTTCTTCGCTCGTGAGACAGTCAAAAGCAGCCACTTCCGGCGAGTGTTCGTCAATTGTAAACTCGAGATCAAAGGCCTGCCCGTTCTTTTTAGCGTGTATATGGGCCGATAGCTCTTCCAGCGCCAGCATGGCATTCCAGTACTTGCCGATCATCTTGTGGATTAGTTTCTGGTTCAGTACATACTGACGCCCCTCAATCCGGACCGGATCGCGGTGATACGCGAGCACTTCATGAAACTTTTTACTATCGCCAACCCGGTTCACAGCGCATTCTTCCGCGGCGGCATCCGAAGATTCCGTCAATGCGGCATAGTCCAGAATGTCCGCCATATCCATCGTATAAAAACTGTAGTGGCGGCAACTGTCCACATAGCGTTTCGCCTTCGCCATGCCTTCCGCGCCCCGCTTAACCTGAAGATGATCCGCATCCGCGCCGTACTCCAGGATCTTCGGATATTTCAGCGCTTCGAGCACGCCGGCCACCCACAACCCTTCAAAGCTGCTGCCCGTATAGCCGGTTTCAATCGTTCCGAATCCGCAGGCATAGTTGGTTTCCGCGGGCGTAGCCTCCAGAAGCGTGGACATAAAGTTCAATTCACGAACCGAATTCTGAATGAGATTTGCACAAAATCCTTTCTGTTCCATCGCTTTCAAAATGGCAGGCCAGCAGGCCGTCGTCATGCGGACGCCGATGCCTAATCGCGGCGTCGAACCCAGTGCGCGCGGGCCTTTCAACGGAGCCATCCGGCGTATAAACAAGACAATAGTATCCGCGTCTGTCGGATGTACAGACAGGCGCTCTCCCGTCTTAATCTGGAGAATAGTTAATGGATCCCCCAACACCGGATTCTGATCGCGAGATAATACTTCTAAAAAGACTGCTTGTCCATCCGGAAGTCCCGCAAGAAATAGTGTTGCATCACCCGTACACGTCAATGAGCCGGTATAGGGGGTCAATCCGGCGCAACGGGGCAACGGCTGCCGCGATTGTACACACAAAACCAGATTATCCAGGTACTGCTCCGGTAACTCCCGAATGCTGTGCAAAGCCGCCGCCGCATCCCAGGTACACGTATCGAGGACGGCCGGATTTTTGCCCGGATCAAACGTTAAATTCACAAAGCATGCGTTTGCCAAGATCGAACGATTTCCTCTCCGTGGTTAAAAAAACAGGAGATGGCGCCAAGCGCTTTTCTAACAGATTCTCCGTTACAACCCGCCTGGGCAGTCCTCAATCGATTCTAGCGCCCTTTCCGGCCGCAGTCAAAGCAGGTGACTCCGGATCAACGATTGGGGCATTGTCATTTGTGCATGCTGCGCAGGGCACGTACAATGGAAGACCTGCGCTTAGCCGATCAGATTATTTTTGCTTTTCCGGCAGGCGCACCTGTCGGGTAAAATAGAAGGTGTTGTAACAATATATTCGAGCCGCGTTTGCCCTCAAAATTAGCGTACCAACGGGGATTAACAGGGCTGTGGGTTCCCGTGGAGGATAGATTATGTTACTGGAATCCATAGTGGCCGGCGTAATTGCTGTTGTGACCCTTGGGGGGTCTTTTGAGACCGGCACAGACCGGGTAGGCGAATCGCTCCGTAACGTGACGCTGGAGATGAGCCTGAAACCGTTCAAGCAATTGGATGAGGCCTACGTGGAGGGGGTCTGTGGGCATCTTTTTGAACAATGGCGTCCGCTTTTAAATGAAACGGATCAAATCTCCGTATTGCTATGGACTGCGGATGGTTCGGAAATCCTGGATTATGCGGGCCGGCTCGACGATCCGATTGAATGGGCGCGCTATATCGGAACTGCCAATTCAAAATATGCGCCCGGGACAGGACCGGAATCGCTGACGCTCCATGAACGCCCCTATTTATATATGGACAATCCCCCCGAGATCACCTATTCAGCCCTGCGCGGCATTGTTGCGGCGATCAAACGGGTGGGCAGGGAACGCACGGGGAAAACCATCCGTGTGGGCGCCACCTTCGATCCGGGGCCTGAGTTCGCCAAGTCGCCCTTCAAGTACGAGCGCCATCCTGAAATTTGCCTGGGAAGCACGATGGGGAAAGGGACGTTTGTCTGCTGTTATGGCACGTTACATGGCGACACCCGCGTCTATGCGGGATATCCGGAAGGCATTCGCGAAGGCACACCGTTCGGGGCGTTTTTTGGCCGTCAGACATTCCATTTTCTGAAGGATCTTGATTTTGACTACATTTGGTTTTCGAATGGTTTCGGGTTTGGATTGGAAACCTGGAGCGCAACCGGCGCTGTTTTCGACGGCGAACGGTTTGATACAGAGGGACTCCTGGAAGTTCGCGACAAGATCCTTGAATTCTGGAGGCTTTTTCGCGAAGAATGCCCTGATTTCCCCATTGAAACCCGGGGAAGCAACCTCATGACTGGGTCCGACCTTGCCGCGAACGGTGTCCCGCTGCGCGATATTTATCGGGGGGGATTCGGCCTTGAACCACCGCCCAATTCACCGTGGGCCGCACTGGACGGGGACTTTGGCCTCGAAATGGCGGGGTATATGTCGCGGATTGCCGAATTGCCAGGCAATACGTTTCCTTTCCGCTATTATATCCATGATCCATGGTGGCTCAATAGCCCATGGCTCGATCGTTATGGCCGGGAACCCCATGACATCTATCTGCCCATGTCGGTTGCCCGGATCGATGAGAAGGGTCAGATCCGTACACCAACATCGTTTTTATTTCTGACGGTGGACAATTCATTCGGTGAAATGCCGGATCAGGTGCCCATCGAGGTTCTGCCTCATTTGTTGAGCGCCCGGCGAGATGCTCCCGATGCGCCAGGACCGTGCGTATGGATATATCCCTTCGATGAGTGTCACGACTGGACGTTCGCAAAACCGTCGCGCGCGGCAGAAGCCTATTTCGGCGACTGGTTCATGCGTCAAGCCATCAATCACGGGTTTCCCCTGAACACCGTGGTCTCAACGGGGAATTTCGTGCGTGCGCGCAAGGTGCAACCCGGTCTATTTGCGGAATCGGTGCTAATCTGTCCGGTTCCGGACGCGGACACGGCACTTGAAACGGCCCTGCTCGAACATGTGCGCACGGGGGGGCGTGCGCTGCTCTATGGCCCCATTGGCCATGCCGGGGCGGGGCTGCTCGACACGCTGGACCTGCGTGCGGAGAAACCCATCGAAGGCGAGGTAATGATGGTGATCGGGGAACATCCGGACCGATTCGCCGGACAGGGGCATGCCACGCGGACCAACGTGAGACCGCTTTTGTGCGGTGGCGGAGCCGAGGCAATGTTGGCGGGTGTGCACCGCGAGACAACAAAGGTGCTTGCGGAATGCACTCAAGAAAGCGAGCGGCGCGTGCTGGCTTTGTGGCGGCAAGATCCTGCCTGGAACGGTGGAATGCTTGCCTGGCTGCGCGGGGTGAATTCCAACAAGAGCCCCAAAGGGGTGCGTTTGCCTCCGCAAGATTCCCCTGTAGAGTTTTTCCCTGGCGAGGTGTTGGCACGCTACCTCCTTTCGACATTCGGCTATAGCATAGGGACGGATCGTCAAACTCCCGCGCAACGTGTTCCGCTGATAAGCGTGGCCCGCCACGACAACGGCTTCTACTTTTCCGGATACACGCCAGATACAACCGTGCGCTTGCGCTTACGATTTCCTCAAGGTGCACCCATATTGCTCGGTTACGAAACGGCACTCGATGACAACCAGACCACGTACTCTATGCCGCGCGCATGGCATCGTGAGTGCAGGATGTTTGTTGACGGACAAACCACGGGAACCCTTTCCCTCACGGAACAACCTTCAGGCCAGTACGGTGTGGTTCGGCGCTGGCGTCTGTCTGGTCTCACGGGTGCAACAGTTCGATTCTATCCCCCAACAGGCACGCCAGACACGAAAGTCCGTGCATATACGAGTGCACCCACAGGTGAGATTAAATCCGCCTCGGAAAATGGCGTGTATGGACGTTGCATCAAGTATGACAACATCCGCGGAACGCTGACGCTTACATGGTAAATACAAGGGAAGCCTATTCAGGTGTTCCAACATTGAATCTGCCGCCAAGCCAGCAAAGTATGGATTATATTGCTTTTCAAATGGGTTTTGGCGTAGCGTTTAATCGGTTCTCATGTTTTCCAGGAATATTTAATCATGTATTCCTTATTTCGAGATATCGGTTGCGATCAAGGAGGCCGTGTGATGAAAAAAATAATGGTGCTCGGATGTCTTGCCCTATTCTTTCTGGTGGGAAATTTCGGATGCGTGAGTAATCAACCGCTCGGTCACCCAATACAACCCGTGGTACAAATTGATCTGGGCAAGCTCGAAGGACAACCGGTGGATATCGCGCCGTGGGCTTATGCGTGGCGCGCCGATCGGACAGTGCAGGAAAAACCGGAAGCCTGTTTTATTCCCCATCGCCTGGAGCGAATCGATAAGGTCTATCGCACGGCATTTTCTGCACTCCCGCCGGACCAATTGAAAAGCATTTATTACGATATGCCGGATTTGCTGAAACAATTGCCTCCACAACCCAAGTATCCGTTGCAGGCGGGCCTGCTCTGGACCGGCGGCATAAACGACTATCAAGTGGAACTCCAGTGGCCGCCCGATATACAGCAGATCCCCTCGCCGGACGCCGTCGAAGTCCGGGTGTATCCCACTTCGTTCGGATGGTTCGGATGGACCGTAGATGTGATTCTCAACAACCCGGTGATATCCGACGATCGGCACACATGGACATACAAGAGCGATCCAACGGCGAAAATGGACAGCGCCTACAGCGCACATGTTCCCGCGGCCACGGAAATGGCCGCCGTCTTCTACGATAAAGGGATAATCAATTCCATACCTGATATCCGGGTAACCGGACCGGATATAGGAACATGGAAACGGATGGACGTGGAAATCGAATGGGGTTTCCAGACAGGCACGGAAAAATCGAACTTTGACGGTTGGCTGGAGCCGTCGGTCGCAATACTTGGTTCGGCTGTTCCCTTGGCCGAAGGCAATGGTGTGAAGGTGAAAAATGAGATCAAATGGACCTCGCACGCTACGGGAGATGCCACACGGCGGGGTATTGTCGTACCGGTGCTCTATGCCTCCGCGAACCGCCCGGGGTTGGACAGCCGCATCACCGTTTGGACACAAAACGATGGATTCACCTTTCGCGTGAGCGACCTGGAAAACGGACCGATCCTGATCCCGGAATGCGGCATTTTTATCACGAAAGTGGGCAGCGGACAAACCGCGCGGCAATTTGCCACCGAATTAGCGGCAAAAAATCTCAAAAGTGTCCGGCAGATGACCGATGCGCATCGCGAAGCCGCCTCCTGGAAAGAAATGATGCAGGAGGTCAGGCTATGGACCTGTCCGGACGGGACCACGCTTTCGCCGTTCCCCCAAGTCGAAGATCCCCCCATGCAGGTGGAACTGCCCGATCCTGATTGGACCGCTGCATGGCGCGCGGCCTCGTTCCAATTGCAGGGAAAACACATGTGGGGCGGGCTGGCCTTTGAGGTGGGCCGCGTCGCCCATGAAATGGATATGATCGGCCTGCACCCCGAAGCCGATAAGGTCTACGAGCACTTCTTAAAATCGCCGGGCGTGAAACCGGACGGCGATTATTCAGACGGTGGCGGCGCGCTCGAGTGGGCAACGGCCATGCGCCATGACATGGGCTATAGTCATGATGGCACGCACGCCTCGACGGGCAGGCTTTTGTTTGCCATGGCGGAACGCTATTTCATGACCGGCGACAAGGAGTGGTTCCAACATAAGCTCGAACGATTGCAGGCAGCCGCTGATTGGATTATCCGTCAGCGGACGCAATACATGAAAAATGTGCCCAACCGGAAAGACTTACATGTTGCCGGGCTGATGCCCCCCTCCATGCTGGGCGATTATGCGATCCCCAGTTGCGACTGGCACTGGTACTATGTGGATGATGCCTTGTCGCTGCAAGGGCTCCAGCGTTTTGCCGACGCATTATTGGAATTCGATCCAAAAGCGGGCCGGAAATACCGCGGCGAAGCCGAAGCGTTCCGCAACGACTTGCGAAAGGCGGTCGAGCGGGAAGCCGCGCTTGCACCGGTGCGGCCTGGACGTGATGGCGCATACCACCGGTTCATTCCACGCATGGCCTATTCCAGAGGTCTCACCGGACCGGAATTAGGCGCACCCCAGTTTCCTGAGTGTGATCGTTTCATGGGAGCACTGCCGCTGGCCGAACCTTACGCCGCTTTGGATGCCGGTGATATCCGCATGCGCGATACCCTGGACATGATGGAGGAAATGGGAACGTCAGTGGCGGCGGTGCAGGAAAAGGAAGCGGCGCGAAAAGCCAAAGGCCTTCCCACGGAGGATACATGGTTCTGGAATCCCTATGTCATTCTCCCGAAGGCCTCGCACAACGCCAATATCTATCTGCTGCAGGATGATATCTCCAGCTTTTTACGCTTCTGGATGAACTCCTATGCTTCCATCGTGGCCGCCGACGGCAAACTGTGGGAACCCTGGCATCTGGGCAACTACGAACCATGCACCGCGCCCGACAACGGCACCGCCGGATGGTTCATGGAAAACTTCCGCGACCTGCTCGTGATGGAGGAAGGCCAAGATTTGTGGGTGGCCCGCGCCACGCCCCGCGTCTGGCTCGAACAAGGCAAAAAAATCTCCATCAAGAACGCCCCAACGTATTTCGGGCCGCTGGTTTACGAGATCGTCTCTGACGCAGACAATGGCAAGATCACAGCCACCGTCGAGATGCCCTCCCGCAAACCACCGCGCAACGTGCTTCTGAGATTGCGTCATCCAAAAGGAACGCCCATCAAGAAAGTAACCATCAACGGTAAATCCTGGAACGATTTCGACCCAGCGAAGGAAATTATTCGCTTGCACAGCATGCAAGGTTCTGTCAATGTAGTGTCAACCTATTGACATTTCACGGGAGGGCGAGGCTCCCGCCGAGCCGTAAAACAAGATCTATATCAACATGTGATAACAACGTATTTGGATGTTTTTTTCTTACGGCTCGGCGGGAGCCTCGCCCTCCCAGCCCTAATTTTTTTTGTTTCCAGAGATTATTTTGGCGCTTTTTCGTTGATGAGTTTTGATCTCAAGTACTTGATGACGGGGGTTTCGTTTTCGGAAGGATATTGCAGGACATTTTGTAACAACTCATCTTTTCGCCAATCAGAGCGTATTTTGAGAGGTGAACGTATGTTCTGCCCGTCTTTCTCATAACAACCATCAAAAATCGAAATCGCCTATTTGTTGATGGATAGTCATAAGACCATCGGCAGGTTGAAGTCCCACGAGGAATCGTGCTCCAATGCTTATTAATCAAAAGGAGGAATAGGTCATGTGTACACATTGCACACGCCGGGATTTTCTGGGGGCAAGCATGGCAGGCGGGATCGCACTGGCGGCAGGTCATCTGACGGCCGCGGCCAATACGCCGAATTCCCCTTCCGCTACGGAGTCAAAGGTCCGGATTTGCGCTATTATCGCGGGCAAGCCGGGCGAGCGCAGTTGGGCCCCGTCAGAAGGGGAGATCAACGCCGCGCGGGACCGCTTGACTGAAGCGGAAAAAAACCTTGGCAATGTGGAGTTCGTCACCGGTCAGGCCACGACGGCAGAACAAGCCGCTCAGCTATTGGCTCAGGCCGGTCCTGACGCTCCCGTGCTGGCCATCAGTGCGGACATCTTCGGCCCGACAAAAATCATGCCGTTGATCTTCGAGCAGCGCCGCCCGGTGGCGTTGTTCCATCTTCCCATAATTGGCGGGCATGACTGGTGCCTGGTGAAGCCGTGGCGCGATGAAGGAAACCGGATCACGCTCTTTAACAGCACCGATTACAATGAACTGGAACATGCCGCGGCCTTGCTGCGGGTGTCTCCGCTATTACGGCAGAGCCGCGTACTCGTCTCTCCGCCGTTCAAGGGCACCCCCGAATCATACATACCGGAAAAAGTGAAAGAGCGGCTGGGTGTTGAACTCCTGCAAATCCCCGACGGACGCTATGACGAAGTTATGGCCAAAGTGGATCCTGCCGCCGCGGAGGCCGAGGCAAAGACATGGCTTGAAGAAGCAAAGAAAATCGTTGAACCGACACGGGAGGATGTCGTCAAAGCAGCAAAGGCAAGCCTGACCCTGAACCAATTGATGGCTGAGAACCGCGCAAACGGATTGTGCGTTGGAACCTGCATGCGCTGGCTCGAACGCGGTTTTCCCTGCCTGGGATTTTCGCGCCTCAACGACCGTGGAATCCCCGCCGCCTGCGATGGCGACATGGACTGCCTTCTGACCATGCTGATCTTCCAGCATGCGCTGAACCGCGCCGGGTTTTTGGGCAACGCCGGGGGCGTGGACCTGTCGAAAAATGCATTTCATCTATCCCATTGCTCCGCCCCGTTACGAATGGAAGGTCCTGAAAGCGCCAGGTCACCGTATTTGCTTCGCCGCCATGCCGAGGTACGCGGAGGCGCCGTGACCGAGGTCCATTACCGCATCGGGCAGAAAGTCACTTTTACCAAGCTAATCCACCTCGATACTTTGTTAATGTTTACTGGGAAAATCATCGAGGTGCCAAAGGTCCCCAAAGGTGAAGAACGCGGTTGCCGCACGGAAATTGTCGCCGAAATAAAGGATGCAGAAAAACTGCTGGACAATTGGGGTGGAGGCGCGCTGGGCGCAAGCGCCAAGGATTACTATGCCTCGTTACACCGCGTCGCCTATTATGGCGACCACACCCGGACGATTCGCCATTTGGCCCACCTGACGGGAATGAAGGTTGTGGAGGAGGTCTGACCAAAACAGCTTCAACTTCGATTAGTTGACACCGTGTGCCATGGCATGGGGAGGGGTTGTCGTTCCCTGCGATGCACCCGCGGATGGGCCACACACCATGCCCCAATGAATCCTTTCATGTGTACTGAGGGTCTGTTACCTATAATTAAATGAAAAAGGTATCTAGATGAATTGCAAAGTAGTGTTAGCCCATGCCATCTGTTTGCTGGCGTGTGGCATCGTGGCGCCAATCCACGCCGAGGACTGGCCGATGTGGCGTTATGACTCCGGTCATACGGGGGCGTCGCCCCAAAAGATGCCCGGCGCCCTGTCCCTCCAATGGACCCTTGAACTGCCGCCCCTTGAACGGGCATGGCCCGATGAAGATCGCTTGGAATTTGATGTCGCGTATGAACCAATCGCCGCCGCGAACACCCTTTTTCTTAGCTCGGCGCATTCTGACGCGATCATGGCATTTGATGCTGAATCCGGCTCGGAGAAATGGCGTTTTTATACGGATGGTCCGGTACGGTTTGCCCCAGCCGTGGATGGGGGATTGCTGTATGCGGGTTCCGACGATGGATTCCTGTATTGCCTTGACGCCGCTTCGGGAATGCTCCAATGGCGTTTTAAAGCCGCCCTTTCTGACCGGAAGGTCCTGGGCAATACACGCATGATCTCCGTTTGGCCGGTGAGGGGCGCGCCCGTCGTAGCCGATGGCACGGTCTATTTCGCGGCTGGCATATGGCCGTTTGAAGGCGTCTGCGTCTACGCGCTCGATGCAAAAACGGGCGTCGTGCGGTGGATGAAGGACAATTACGATGTCAGGTACATGTTGCAGCCTCATCACAGCCCCGCATTTTCAGGTATGGCGCCCCAAGGCTACCTTGCGGTGAGCGGTGACAAACTGCTGGTCCCCAACGGCCGTGCGCCGGCGGCCTGCCTTGATCGCAACACGGGCCAGTTGTTGTTCTATGAATTGGACCCCAATAACCGGTACGGAGACTACCGGGTGTCGGTTCGGAACGATTTTTATGTTAATCCTGGGGCGTTATATCAACTGGAGGCAGGGCAAAATCTTGGGAGCTTTCCTTCAGTGGCGGTGATGGGCGCAACAGCTATCATTTGCGCGGATAGTGCGAATCTTCGGGCTTTCGACTACACGAAGTTCGAAATAAAGACCCATAGGGATAAACGGCAACGAGTCCGGAGTCAATGGGAAGCGTCCGAAGAGTGGAGCGTTGCCGCTCAAGCCAATAACATTATTTTAGCCGGCGGGCGATTGTATGGGTGCAGGCCGGGCGGCTTGTTCATGGTGGACGTGCCAAAAAGAAAAAGCGAACCGAAGCTCGCCTGGGAAACCGAGGTCGAGGGGAATCCCGTCCGAATCATCGCCGCCAATGAACGCCTTTACGCGTCAACGGTCGAGGGGCGTATATACTGCATTGGAAAAAAACAGCACTCCGCCCGCATTGTGGCCGAGGCAGGGCGCCAATCGCCGCCGGCCGATGACAACGCGCTTTCGCAAGCCCGTGACATTTTGCGCGCATCCGGGGTTTCGGAAGGATACGCACTAATACTGGGCGTCGAAGGCAGCGAGCTTTCCGCCGCCTTGGCGCAAGAATCGCGGCTGCACATTGTGGGGATTGGCGCAGCGCATGAAATACTCTCCGCGGCGCGGCGCACCCTCGATGAAACCGGCCTCTATGGCAAGCGCGTGGCCCTGTTCGAGGCAGACCCATTGCGTCTTCCCTTGCCCCCGTATTTCGCCAGCCTCGCCGTGCTTGCAAATGCCTCCTCGGATTTCCCGCACAGCAAAGAGCGAGTGGAGTACGTATACGAATGCCTGCGGCCCTTTGGCGGCGTGGCCTGCTTCCAAGCCTCCCAAGTCACGATGTCTGTCTTGGAAAAAACGGTACAGGACGCCGGACTTGCGGGCGCGAAGCTGGAGAGGAAAGACAGCCTTATACTGCTCAGACGCACCGGGCCCTTGCCCGGCTCGGCCAACTGGACACACCAGTACGCCGACGCATCAAACTCTCTGGTTTCGCAGGAAACACGCGTCCGCACCCCGTTGGGGCTGCTGTGGTTCGGAGGCTCTTCCAACAAAGACATATTGCCGCGGCATGGCCATGGCCCCTCGGAACAGGTGGTAGATGGGCGATTGTTTATCGAAGGACCGGATATGATCCGCGCGTTGGATGTCTACACCGGACGGGTACTTTGGCAAACGGCGCTGCCTGACATTGGCAAAGCCTACGACAACACGCATCACCAACCGGGCGCAAACGCGCTGGGCAGCAATTATGTGTCTCTTGCCGATGGCGTCTACGTCGCCTATGGGGCGAAATGCCTGCGGCTCGATCCCGCCACGGGAACTATTCTCTCGGAATTTACCTTGCCTGCCCCCGAGGGCACAGCAGACACCCCGGATTTCGGATACATCGCCGTGTGGGAAGACACGCTTGTGGCGGGTTCTGGACCGCTTCGCTATGACGAGGAAATCAAGGGCCAGACATGGAACGCCGTTGCCAGCAAGCGCATCGTGGCATTGAACCGTCATACCGGCGCCCCGCTCTGGTCGCGCACCGCGGACGCGGCATTCCGCCATAACGCTATCGTACTCGGCGGCGGAAAAGTGTTTTGCATTGACCGCGCGACGGACGAACTCAGGGACCAGCTCGCACGGCGCGGAGTTGAACTTCCCGAGTCAGGCTGCCTGCTTGCCTTGGATGTACAAACGGGGCAGGAACAATGGCGCGTCACTAAGGACGTCTTTGGCACTTGGCTCGGGTATTCTCAGCAGCACGGGCTCCTGTTACAGGCGGGACGGGCTTCCGGCGACATGCTCAAGGATGAAGCCAAAGACCGGATGGCCGTATATAATGGCGCCGATGGCGCCGTGCTTTGGGACCGGAAGATGGGCTACAGCGGCCCCTGCATGCTCCACAATGCAACCATCATCGCACAACAGAAATTCTTCAGTCTGTCTACGGGGGACCCCAGTATGCGGCAAGATCCCCTTACGGGAACATGCCTCGATATGAGCTGGATGCGCCAGCATGGATGCAACACCGCCATTGCTTGTCAGAACCTGGTGACGTTCCGCTCGGCGGCCGCGGGCTTTTTCGATCTTCAAAATGACGGAGGCACCGGGAATCTCGGCGGATTCCGATCCGGATGCACCTCCAACCTTATTGCCGCAAACGGTGTCCTCAACGCCCCCGACTACACCCGGACATGCACGTGCAGCTACCAGATTCAAACCTCTCTCGCCCTCATTCACAGACCGGAGGTGGAAATGTGGACCTTCAACGCGTTTGAAGCCGCCTCTGGCAGAATCAACCGCCTCGGCCTGAATCTCGGCGCACCCGGCGATAGACGGGATAAGCACGCCACCTTGTGGCTCGATTATCCCAGCGTGGGCGGACCTTCCCCCGAGATTAAGATCGTTACCGAGCCTGCCGAGCCACTCTGCTACCGCTACCATTCATCACGCATGACCGGCGGCGGCCTCACATGGGTGGCGGCCTCCGGAATGAAAGGGTTGCAGCGGCTCAACATCACCCTTGAGGAGGGCGCCAAGGATTCCGTGCCCTACACGGTGCGGTTGTTCTTTGCGGAGCCTGGAGAAGCGGAGCCGGGCCAGCGCATATTCGACGTTTCGCTGCAGGGCCGTGCCGTTTTGAAGGATTTTGATCCCGCGGCGGAAGCGGGCGGCGCGATGCGCGTGGTTGAAAAAGAATTTACGGACGTTGCCATTCGTGATGCACTGGAAATCACGCTTAACCCGAAAAGTGGCGCGGACACACTGTTGTGCGGCGTGGAAATGGTGGCCAAGGAATGAGTTTCTTCCGGAGTAGACGCTTCCTGGCGTGGACGGCCGCAGTGGGCGTGTACTTGAGTGTTGCCCTCTCATTCTTTGCGGAAGCCTGCAGTGTTCCGGTGTTCCGATGGGCCTTGGAACGATGGCCCGCCGATCAGTATGAATTGATTATCTTTCACGAGAAACCCCTCTCCCCCGGGGACCATGCGCGGATTCACTCCCTCGAACAACGGATTGAGAATACCTCGGCCAATTTGCAGGTGCGCAGCATGGACGTGACCCAATCCATCATGGAACACTACCTGCCAGCTTGGAAAAAAGTGCAAGGCGGACCTCTGCCCATGGGCCTCCTTCTCTATCCACACACTGCCCATGTTGTCCCGCCCCTATGGCAGGGCGCATTAAACGAACTGTTTCCGGAAACGCTGCTTGATTCTCCTGCGCGGCGCGAAATTAAACGGCGCCTTCTCGATGGTCAATCCGGGGTTTGGCTGCTTCTGCCTTCTGGCAATCAGGCCAAAGACGCCGCGGCGGCGAAACTTTTAGCCCAACAAATCGACCATGCAAACAAAACACTGCACTTGCCGGACATGACGGGGGATAACGTCCTGAAAGAGCCGGAGACTCCGGACAGTTCAAACCTGCGGGTGGAATTTTCGGTGCTGACGGTAGACCGGGAGAATCCCGATGAGGCCATACTGATCCGGATGTTGCTGGGTAGTGAGCCGGACCTTTCTGAGTATTCCGAACCCATGGCTTTTCCCGTCTATGGCCGGGGCCGGGTGCTGTATGCGCTCGTCGGCCAAGGCATCAATCCGGACACCATCTTGAAGGCCAATGCTTTTCTCGTCGGAAGATGCGCCTGTGAAATTAAAGTGGATAACCCCGGCGCCGATCTTCTCATGCCGGTAGACTGGGAAAAAAGCATCGGCGATACGGCAATCTGTGCGCTGGAATTGCCGCCGCTTCCCGGCACTGCTATCATAAATGACGGCGTTTCGGAAACAGCGCGGAAAGAAGACCCGGCGGCGCGTAGTTTCGCGCGCAATGCAATCATAACCGTGCTGGCGGCATTCTTCCTGGTGCTGGCGGCAACCTGGGTTTTAACATACCGGCGCCGCAACAAATAGATGAGCGCTCTCAGGAAAGGAAACTGTATTTCCGAACATGAATATTTGGCGATTGGTTGGCGATGAAATCCTGTATCGCAAAACGGATTTTCTATTAGGCGTTGCCGCGGTTTTCCTGGCCGTGGGATGCCTGGCAGGCGTTTCCACCCTCCTGCGGGCACACAGCGAACGGGTGGCCGAATTAACCGGGCAAAAGCAGAAAGAAACTGCCGGCATGCTCGCCGTGGCCCGCGATGACTACCGAAAAATGATGAAGACGATGGGCTACAATGTCGTCATCTTAAACGCCGGCGAAGATCTCACCGAATTCTGGACGAATGGATTCGCTTCCAAAACGATGCCGGAGGAACTGGTCTCCCGCCTGTGCAATTCAAACATCACTTCCATCCAGCATCTCCTTCCGCAACTCTATCAAAAAATCCTCTGGGCGGAACAGGATAATTGCCCCGTCATTCTCATCGGTGTGCGCGGCGAAGTTCTTCACCAGCAAAGCAATCACAAGGAACCAATGTTGGATCCCGTGGAAAAAGACACGATGCGGCTCGGCCACGCCCTTGCGCGAAAACTGGGCCTGAAGTCCGGTGAAAAAGTTACATTACTGGGAACGCCTTTCACCATTGCGCAAGTGCACGAGGAGCGCGGCAATGCGGATGACGGGAGTGTTTGGATCCATATGGCCCAGGCGCAGGTCTTGCTCAAGAAACCCGGTCAGATTAATGCCATTCTCGCCCTGAGCTGCCTATGCGCTGAAGGCGACCTGAACAAGATCAGCCGGCAGATCGCGGCCATTCTGCCCGAAACACAGGTCATCCACCGCGTGCCCGAAGCCTTGATCCGGCTCGATGCGCGCTACCGCGTCGCCGCATTGAGCCAGGAAACCATCGAGAAAGAAACCGCCTATCATGTCCGCGCTGCCGCCGAACGGGAGACGCTGGCCGCATGGATGATTCCCCTGGCCATCCTCGCGGCTATGCTCTGGATCGGCATGCTGGCCTGGAATAACGTGCGCGAACGCCGGAGCGAATTGGGCGTGCTTCGCGCGCTGGGATTCCGGGCCCGGCATATCGCCGCCCTCATTTTGGCCAAGGCCTTGCTCGCGGGCGTAGCGGGGGCGTTGGCAGGATACGCGCTGGGATTCGTAGCCGGCCTGGCGTGGAGCATCATGGATGGCATCCCCTTGTCTATCGCCGCCATGCGTTCCTTGTTCGATGTCCGGCTGCTGGTGATAGTGCTCGCCGCGGCGCCGTTGCAGGCGTGTATTTCAAGTTGGCTGCCTGCCATGATTGCCGCTCAGCAGGATCCGGCCGAGATCCTGCGGGAGGGCTGATACCCATGCTCGAAGTCAAAAATCTCACTAAAATTTATACAGGACGCCGCAATGCGGTTACCGCCCTTCAAGATGTCTCATTGCGGGTAAAGGCCGGCGAATTCGCCGTGGTCCAGGGTCCCAGTGGAAGCGGAAAGACCACCCTGCTGCTTACAGTTGGAGGATTGCTTGCGCCTACCTCCGGCTCAGTCTCCATCCAAGGCCAGAATCCCTACGCGCTTTCCCCGGAGCGCCGGGCGCGCTTCTGCGGTTCGGCCATGGGTTTCGTTTTCCAGCAATTTCACCTTGTGCCGTATCTCAACGTCGAACGCAATATCCTGGTCCCATCGATTGCCATCCCATCGAATCAAGCCCGAAAACGGGCCCAGGCGCTGATGGACCACTTCCACCTGTCGGAGCGCGCACACCACGTTCCCTCCGAATTAAGCACCGGCGAGCGACAGCGGGTCGCTCTCGCCCGGGCGCTGTTGAATACTCCCAAAATCCTCCTGGCCGACGAACCCACCGGAAACTTGGACGCGGAAAACGCGGAAATCGTTCTCAATTACTTGGTTGAGTTTGCAGACAACGGCGGCACGGTCCTGCTCGTCACCCATGACGCGCATTCCACCCGGTATGCAGGGAAAGCCATTTGCCTGCATGCAGGCCACATCGTGTCTGAGTGAGATCACTGAAGGCCGGCTCCTCCGCGTTTATACCAGGGACTGCGAAACGGGAAAACACTCCCCTTAAGGCACAGTGAGATTCGTAGTGCCAAGTCCGTTCAGGCTGACGGTCTGGGTCGTGTTGCAGTTCGTGATATGCAAATACACGGGGCCAAAGGTGTAATCGGCATACTCCTGGGTGACTTTGAACTCCACCTGGTCGCCGGACTTCAGGTTGTTTCGCAGCACAACTGCGGTGCGCGTACCGGATCCCCACGACCAACTTGTATCGTAGGGATATACCCCTGTAACTTTGAGCCAGACCCGCACGCCAGATGCCTCATACTCCGTACCCGCACCAAAGAGATTGGGATCGGCGGAGCCGCTCAGCATGAGGGAGAAGGTATCGTAGGAACAATAGCGGACGGAACAGGTGGCGGGATCGACACCGGCGAGGGTGGCTGAAATCGTGACGGTGACCGGTCCGCCGTATTCCCCAGGGGAGAGGGATATGACGTTGCCCACCAGAATGGCTTTGCCCGCCGCATCGGTAGTCACGGGAGTATTGCTTAAGATCACCAACCCGGGCACGCTCGACTGGAAAGTAACAGCGCGTCCTGCCAAGGGAGCGCCACCGATCGAGGTAACCGTGGCCGTAACGGTCACCGCACCGCCCGCGTTGGAGTCGAATACATCCGGCGTGGCCTCTACCGTCAGTTTGGGTTCTACCACCGTAAGGTCCACCGAGACCTCGTTCGGGCCGGGAGCGAGGCATATATCCGTTTGTCCTTCGGCCAGCACCCCGCCGGCGCTATCGATTGCTTGGGCAAAAACAGTTATATTCACGCCGGGAACCAAGCCCATAAACGTATTGGGCGACTGCGGGATATCCTGGATGGTATCTATCAGCGGCGGACATACTTCGTAAGCGTCATCGTTGTAAACGATATCGGTGACAACCGTCTGTGTCTCGGCAGGCCAATTCGTTACCGAAGTTTCGAGCCAAGTGGTCATATGTATGGAAATATCCCCCGGCATAGCAGACACAAGTTCGCCATATAAATTGGAAACCGTGGGAAACCAATCCTCCTCCCATGCCTGAAAAATGGTCTCCGCAACAGTGTCATTCCCCATATGCGTCAGCAACTGCATCGATTCGACGGCATCCTGCGAACTGACCGGGCCGTCCCAGTAGGCCACATCACCGGTATCATTCGTCACAAACCGGCTATACAGGTCTTCGCCTCCGGGGGCGGCCAGATAGACAATCGAGTTGGGCAACACGCCCATGTGCTCCTGCCACAGGTCCTCGCGCATATAAAGGTACGAACCGTCGGTGGGTGACAATGCAAAAGCCGCTTTTTTGACAAAAACCAACTGCTCCTTGTCGAATGCTTCTTCTACATTAAACGGATCATCCGAATGTTGTATGACTTCCCATGTTGAAGCATCGATATACTCGGCAGTGGGGCTAACCTGAATGAGTGCATAAGAAAATAACGTGTCATCGGCTTTTTCCTGTGATTTATCCCAGGGGATGTCCCCGTAGGCAACATCGCCTGCAATCAAGATGACCCCATATTGATCCAAATGGAAAAAGTCGTTCAGGCGGAGTTTTTGAGGATTCGCATTGCTCTTAATAACGATGTCGTCCGGGCTCCATCCGTCGTATTCGATGAAGGAATTGGCGATGTAGGGAAACATATTATCGTCAACCCCTGAAAGATCGCTGCCGGACGCATTCAACAGCAGAACCTTTTGAGCCATTGGCGAGGGCGGTGTGGGCGGGCAATTCTCTTGTTTCTCAGACCGTTTACCATCCAACAGGGATACCAGCCCGCTCATGTTCCCGCCTGCTCCGGGCATTTCCCCGCTCCCTTTCGCAATTCCGCTCAAATCCACCGGCGAGCCGTCAGCAAAGCCTTCACAGGTGTTGAGGATGCCATGGAATCCATCGGCGAAATCGATCCAAATCGAACACTCATCCCCGGCCAGCCGCGCATCGGACACCTTCGGATCTGCCTTGAGCGCCGCGACAACCGAAGCCCGCGCATCCGCGGACGTCTGGGTGGCCCGTGCATTTTGATAACTCACCGCATAATCGGAAAGGGCCGTGTTATCGGTAGCGCTGAAAACAGCGTTGGAAACAGGGGGCTTCGGGCAGCCAGGCAGGGCATAGAGAGCCCCAAGCATCAGTGCGAACATAAAAAAAACCGAAGCCACTGTTAGGAAACGCCGTGTACGCATCTTGCACATCCTCCCCAAGCATGGACCATGTCCCGCTTTACTGGAACTTTGGCCGGTTTCTCACCAGGAGGGCCAGCCTCTGTTTCACGCACTGCCGTTAGTTTGCCACAGTAGTCCATAATCCGCAAGAACTGTTTCAGCCCGGAATTTTTCCAGTCTGGAAGCAGCCGATGGTCCCTATTCTTCGCTTCCAGCAGATAATGAAGACAAACAGAACCATGCCGCGGCGCTCCCGGCGGCAAAACATCGGAACGATAATTGCCGATATGTGGTTCTTCCGGTGTTCCAAGCGGAAAAGCCACGGTTCACGGCGCTGGTTCCGAACACTCTTTCCGCTTCCAATGCATTGTGCGCGCCAAAGCAAAATTGAAAAGCCGCCTTGTGCAATGGTATCACAGTAAAAATAACCCCCAAAGGAACCTCAAAAGGATGATTGCGATGAACAAAGCGAATGGGATATGCAAAGCGGGCCTTGCTTTTCTGTTATGGGCCATCGTGACACTCCAGGCGGCGCATGCCGCCGGGAGTCCACAGTGGTTTAGGGGCCAATTACATGCGCATAGCTATTGGTCGGATGGGCGGGCGTTTCCCGAACAGGCAATTGCCGCCTATAAGGATCGGGGGTATCAATTCCTCTGCCTCACCGAACATAACCGGTTTGCGGACGACACCGCCCAATGGCGCCCCGTGGCCGCGGAAGAAGGGGATTGGCCGCCGGATGTCACAAAAGAAATTTTTGATGCGTATGTGCAGGCGTTTGGGAAGGATTGGGTGGAGAGCAAGGCCGATGGCCCCGTCACTTCGGTGCGGTTGAAAACCTATGCGGAGACGAAGGCCAAATTCGAGGAACCTGGCAAATTCCTGTTGATGCCGGGCGTGGAAATCACCCAAACGCTCAACGGGCATGCCGTCCATCAAAATTATGTCAACCTTCCGCTGGTCTTACCCGGCATCAAGGGCGCGGAGTTAGTCCAGAAAATCGAGCAGCCAAAACCGGCCGCGGAATTGATCCTGTCGAATATCATGGAGGCGAAACAGGCCGCGCTTGAACAGGGCGCGCCGTACTTGTTCATGCTAAATCATCCGTTTTGGGTCTATTACGACGTTGTGGCGCAGGATTTGATGGATTGCCCAAAGGTACACTTTTTCGAGGTGTGCAATGGCGGCTCCGAGTTTGCACCGAATCCCCAGGCAGTGTCGTATACCCCCGGAAAATTTTGGGATAGCGTTAATGCCTTTCGCAGTATTCGGGGGGATGCGCTCCTCTTCGGGATCGCTTCGGACGATGCACATTATTATGATGCAAAACGGATCACGGGCAATGGCGGCGCCGGGGATGCCTGGGTGATGGTGCGCGCCAAGAGCCTCACACCGGACCATATCCTTGCGGCCATGGAGCAGGGCGATTTTTACGCCACGACCGGTGTATTGCTCGATAAGATAACATTTTCCCGCACGGGCCCTGCACTCCGTGTACGGGTGAAGGCGGAACAAGGGGTGGGCTATCGCATCCATTTCATCACAACAAAACGGGGATTTGATCAAAAAGTAACCCACGTGAATAGTCCGGCAGAAGACGACCGCCCTGCGCGCACGATCCCCGTCTATTCGGAGGATATTGGGCGGATAGTCAAAACGGTATCCGGCACGGAAGCGGAATACCGGCTGGAATCGGATGACTTATATGTCCGGGCGCGGGTGGAGTCGGATCGTCCCGCGAAGTATTCCCGTTATTTTCACCCCGCTGTAGAAACGGCATGGACTCAACCCTGCGCCGCGAAATAAGGCGTGGCACATGCGGCGGTGCAAATTCGGAGGAAAATCGATGAATATTTTCGTTTCACATCGTTTTTTTTGCTCCCTGGCCGCACTTGCCACCCCTCCCCAGGATCTGGTTGTTTCTCCCCCCGCCGCGTTCGATGCCGCCAAATTTCCGGAGCCGGAAGCGGTGCTGTGGCAGGAAAAACAAGGCCCCGGCTGGCCGAGCCCCTATCACAAACGCGCCCTCGAATTCGAGCGCGAATCGCGCGGCGGCGGCCTCCAAGGCCCGATTACGCTGAGAAAGATGAACAGCAAGAATAGGGACTGACTCACCAAAAGCAGATCAAACTAAAAACTTGCGGCAATATTTCAATGCTTTTGGGGTGTCTGTCCCTACTTTTGCGGGAAATTTAGGGAACACCACATGTTGTTTTACTCCTGTGAAAAAAACATCCACTGACACGATGTACAGGGTTCCATTAACATCGTGGTGTGCTATTGATATTTTATTTTACACGGGAGGGCGAAGCTCCTGCTGAGCCGTAAGACAAAACATCCAAATACCGTATTGTTGATCATTTTAGATCTTGTTTGACGGCTCAGCAGGAGCTTCGCCCTCCCAATTACAATAAACCTTTCTTCTACAAATTGCCGCTGGAGTCAGCCAGTGGTTCGCGATGCCCAGGATGGATAAAGGCGGAGAAGAAATCCGGGATAATTATTTTTGCGTTCTATCGTTGGCGAGTTTTGCTCTCAAATAGAGGACAACCGGGGTTTCATTTTCAAATGGATCATGTATGACATTTTGCAAAAACTCATCCTTTTGCCAATCAGAGCGTATTCGGGCGGGCCAAATCGCATTTTGCCCGTCTTTCTCATAACAACCATCAAGAATGGAAATCGAGGGCAAACCACCCTGATGCTGTTTGAGGCGTTGCATATATCCTGCCAAGTCCTCCAGCAGCAGCTTTGCAAGCTCGGGATCTATCTCAATCCACGGTACTACTCTGCGATAAGCATTCCGGTACATCCTGTCCCAGGCCTTTAACGCGGGGACTGTAAATTGGCTCCAGGTTTCTTTTGGGATGGATGTCTTGGCCGCAAGCGCGAGCAGCTTTGTCCGATCCGGTTCAGGCGTGCTGCGCTTGTAGATGGTGCAACCGTGGTAGGGATACCGCAGGTCCCCGCAATCCAACCGAATTTCCCCTGTATATCCCCTCCCTGCCAACGTGGAATGTAGTAAGATCGCCGCCACAAAAAGAATGATGCATGCCGCAATAACCCATTTAAGAATTCTACGCAACCTCGCCATAGGCACCTCCGACAATGGAAATCAAGGACACTCTATCATGAAGCTATTGGGACCGCAAGGGTTGTTATTGGGGAAGACATGATTGAACCTATCCGCTTATGCGATAATTTGCCAACTCTGAGGAGGGATATTTTTCGTGAAGAGCAGGTTGAATGCATTCGTGCCCGCGGCGGGTATTGGGGAACGATTGCGGCCAATTACTGACCATATTCCGAAGCCCTTACTGCC
>ERZ795059.425-NODE-425-length-55715-cov-7.329662_pt1 | contig 55715 bp, 58 predicted proteins | sample MGYA00375143_ERZ795059 | MGnify/ENA primary metagenome ERZ795059 (study PRJEB30188, sample SAMN05720168) | activated sludge metagenome | isolation source: Anaerobic digester | place: USA | collected 2015-01-07 ... | reverse complement strand
GGCTTCATCACGCTTATCAAAAATTGTCAGCTTAACGGAACGATTCAAATAAGCTTGTTGGCGCAAATGGGTAATGATTTTATCCCATTTATAGGTGGTAACCGTAAAAATACTGGCATCGGCTTTAAAACTAACTTTGGTACCGGTTTCAAAGTCCTCTTCCGGCGAGTTATATAAATCCTTATCCGATTTTTTAAATTTCCCCATGTCTTTAACCGGCGCCACCGGCTTACCGGTATGATATTCCTGAAAATAAGTATGGCCATTACGACGCACTTCCACGCGCAACCACTCGGACAAAGCGTTCACCACAGACACGCCCACCCCGTGCAAACCACCGGACTTATCATAACCGCCTTCCCCGAATTTACCACCGGCATGCAACTTGGTTAACACTGTTTCCAAAGCGGACACTTTGGTCACCGGATGAATGTCCACCGGAATACCACGTCCGTTATCAAAAACCTCAATGATTTCTCCCGGTAACAAACGCAAAACAACCTGATCACATTGACCGGCCATCGCTTCATCAAAAGAGTTATCAACCACTTCCCAAATTAAATGATGCAAACCTTCACCGGCGGTATTACCGATATACATCCCGGGACGACGACGCACCGCTTCCAAACCTTCTAAAATCGTAATCTTACTAGCGTCATAATCACTTTTTACATTTGTTTTTGCCATATAAAACTGATAATTTGGTTTAGTTTGTGGACCTGAGGGGACTCGAACCCCTTACCTCAGCAATGCGAATGCTGCGCTCTACCAGATGAGCTACAGGCCCAAAGTGTTTTTATTATAGAGATATTTTTGAGAGAAATCAAGGAAGCACCACAGAAAAATTGTCCGCTTGGACGATTTCTGATAAAATAAACTCAATCTTAATTCTCTTTTTTTATTATGGTTTTTAATCCCGCTCGACAATTTGAAAAGGTAAGCACCCGCCCACCCTATTCAGTGGACACAGAACGAACAACAACTCCGGAGATGCTTCGGGTGAAAATTTTACAATTGATGGAAAGCAATGCCGCCGGTGGGCAGAAAGAAAAACCCGATAAAAAATTTCAACAAAAAATTTTAACAAGCACGCTCAAACAATTAGCGGAAACACGCAACGCCGAAATGAAAAATCTAAAAAATCCCGAGCTGAATAATCTCCTCAATACGGAAGGGAAAATTCAAATGGATAATTACCAAGAGATTGTTTATGATGCCGCAGCAATTGAACAAGACAAAAAGAAAATTCACGAACAAGAACTGGAATTTAGTGGTTTGCAAGATGAAAAAATTTTAGCTTTCAAAAAAGAAGAATATCGCACAACGACTTTGGAGGACACGCTTGCAAAATGGAAACAAAGTCAAAATGAGCGACCGGGCGCGCAGGCGGAAATGGCCATCACGATATTGCTCAATCATTTTTTAGGTGATGAATTTATTGTCGCTCGCTCCTCTGACTATGATGATTATTTTCATAAAACCGATCAGGTTTTATTTCATAAAACTACCGGACAAGCAATCTGTTCTTTTGATGATTTATACAGTGACCGTCCGGACCAAAAACGCGCCCTGGAAAAACTGAACACTTCGGTGAAAATCGCGCAACGTGGTGGTAATCAAGTAAAATATGGATTACAACTCCATCCTGAAACAAAACAATTGCGTTTGGGGGCCATTCAAAATGTTCCCAATTTTTGTTTGAGTATTCAACCGACGGAAATCAGCGCCGTGGTGACATGGTTAAAGGATAAACAATCACCGGATAAAACGGCTGTCGCTCAAAAAATTGCAGAAAAACTGATCAATTTAATTATTACACAAAGTGAATATCAATTAAATTTAAGCGGACGTGATTTTGTCGGACACGGGGCGGTGAGGAAGAATTTGGAGAATACTGTTAAATTGATGACTCCATATTTAGCGGGAAAATAAACGTAGCTTCGCCCACGGGATCCCAGACAAAAATTTTTTAAATAAAAATTTTTTCTGGGATGACTCCATACAGCCGGGGAATCCTGGGTCAAAACAATTTCCCGCATTATCGCTATCATCTTAATCTGCGTAAACAATGGCAAAAAAAACCCCCGAACGTGTGTTCGGGGAATGAATTTTTCTGCGTAACGCTGCTTAGCGACAGCGCCTCACCAGTGAAAGGAACTCTTCCACCAAATTGGGATAGGCCGACATGACCACCGGCACCGGCGTCTGGAAATCGTACGGGCGAAGACCGATGTCATTGCCGCTGAAGTCGCAGCAAGCACCGCCGACCGCCTTGATCATCCGATAGCCGGCACCCAGCTCATGCTGTTTCTGACTGAGACTGACATAGAGATCAGCATCCCCCATCGCCACCAACGCCATCTCCCACGATGCCGATCCATAAGAACGGAAATAGCCTTTCTCGTTCTTGAAAATGTCGTGGGCCAAATCGCGATTCTCGGGATAATAGAAATCCATGAGCATAATCATTTTACCAAGGTTAAAATCCGCCTTGGCACGGCGCAACTTGGGATCCCAAGATGTGCCATTCACCAACAACTGCTGGCGGCTCAGGTCCAGATACTCGTCAGTATTGGCCAGGACGCTGACGCGACCGCCCAGATTGTAAACCATGGACTGACGCACCTGATTGAACGTCGGGCGCTTGGTCGTGCTCAGCACCGTTATGCAGACGGCGTGAGGCAAATAAACCCCAAACTCCGGCAGGCTGTTCCGGTAGTTGAGCGAACCGTCAATCGGGTCAATGCAGACCCACTTGGCGTCGTCCGGAATTTGTTCTTCCATTCCAGCCTCGTAGATCAGCCACTTGCCTTCCAAGCAAATCATGTCAGCCCCACCTTCAATGGTGATGCGACCGACTTCCCGGCGCGACTGGAAATACTCCAGCAGGACTCGGCCGACTTCGTGGTCGGCGCGCAATTCGGTGTCATTTTTCAGATCACCGAAATTGTCACCCTGCCGAAGAATTTCACGACCGGTATCGCCCAATACTTTCAAAACCTTTTCAACACCTTTCAGACAATCGGTTAGTAACATGTCACCCTCCTTGCGTGTGAAAAACGCAACCCATAATTTACACAATCAAGCCTCTCCCTGTCAACAATAACAACACAAAACAGGGGGGAAAACCATGGACGAACCACGCTACATCCGCCACGTCGCAACGTGGCTTTTTTTTTATAAAAAAAAGAGGATGTTCACATCCTCACTGAAAAAATCACTTCTTATCACGCGGCCCCTCATAAAGACCGCATTGCCCATTGGCAAACTTCAGATGTCGCTTTTCAGCGGCACATTTTAATTTGCTCCGGCAATGAAACTGGCAAGTAAACAGCTGTGAAGTGTCATCAGCCAACTTGCAGAAATGACTACCTTTTAAAAACATCTCTTTAACAACAAAAAAACCCTTCCCTTCTTCAGCATTATTTCTCAACCAAAGCATCTGCTTATCGGTCAATTCTTGAATATCCATGGTCCCCTCCTTTTCCACAGACTAATATCATCGCAAAAATAAGGCGGGGTGTCAAAAAAATCTACAAATTGACAGTTATCGCTTTTTTTTATACCCTTATGTTAAGCAAAAAATAATTTTTAACAATAAAAAAATATGCGCTTACTTGTAACCGGAGGCGCCGGTTTTATCGGCTCAAATTTTATTCATCACATGTTGGAAAATCATCCTGACATTTATTTGGTGAATTTTGATAAACTGACCTATGCCGGAAATTTGGATAATTTGGCAGACATTGCCAATGACCCGCGTTATCATTTTGTGCAAGGTGATATTACTGATTTGGAATTATTAAACAAAACCATCCAAGAACATCAATTGGACCATATCATCAACTTTGCCGCTGAAACCCACGTTGATCGTTCCATTCACGGCGGTTGCAAAGATTTTGTTTTGACCAACACTTTGGGCACGCAAATGTTGCTGGACGCGGCTCGCACCAATAAAATTCAAAAAATGGTTAATGTCTCCACCGATGAAGTTTATGGAGCCTTGGAATTGGAAAATATGGATGAAAAATTCACCGAAGAAACCCCGATTATGCCGAACATGCCTTATGCGGCTGCCAAAGCCGGTGGTGATTTGATGTGTCATGCTTATTTTGTCACTCATAAAGTGCCGGTAGTGGTAACTCACTGCTCCAACAATTACGGGCCATTTCAATTTCCGGAAAAACTGATTCCCTTTTTTACTTTTAAATTATTAAAAAATGAAAAGGTGCCGATGTACGGTGATGGTTTGAATGTGCGTGATTGGATTCACGTCCGCGACCACGCCAGTGCCTTGGATTTATTATTGCAAAAAGGCGCCCCGGGAGAAGTTTACAATATCGGTGCTGACAACGAACGCAACAATTTGGAATTAACTAAAATGATGCTGAAAGTTTTGGGTAAAGATGAATCAATGATTGAATATGTTGCCGATCGTCCCGGCCATGACCGCCGCTACGCCATTGATGCTACCAAAATCACAAATCTAGGATGGACACCAAAATACACTGCGGACAAATTTGAACAAGGTTTAACCGAAACTGTGGAATGGTATAAAAACAATACCGAATGGGTGGAAAAATTATGGAAACGCAAAGATGAATTTAACGCCCATTTAAACAAATAAATATGTTATTTGATCTAAAAAGCTTTTTGGGACAAACCAAGAACTATTATCTTACGCCCATAGAATTAAAAGATTTCATTGATTTTGAAGTAAAAAGAATTTATTATCTTAATCAAGTTAACGATGATGGTGTTTTTACCGGTGCCCATTGTCATCACAATGAAAAAGAATTATTTATTGTTATTAATGGTAGTGCTACATTGGTTTTGGATCGCGGACAAGGTTTGGAAGAAATTACTTTAAATGCCAATCAATCGGTTTTTATTGATAGTTATATTTGGCATCACTTTAAAGACATTAGCAAAGACACAATTATCCTGGCTTTATCCTCTACCAATTATAGTCCGGACCGCAGCGATTACATTGAAAACTACGAAGATTACTTGAAAATTCGCGATGAAAAGCTTTTAAATCGCGACAAATAGCCAAAACAATTGACTTTTTCCAATCTTTTCTATAATATATAACAAAATTTAGCGATTTTTTTATTTGATAATTTTAACTTTTATGGCAGATCAAAATCCGGTTTCCAAGTATTTACAAGAGACAAAGTCTGAGTTGAAAAAAGTGACTTGGCCAACCAAGAAACAGACCATCAACGACACCTTGTTGGTATTGGCGATGAGCGTGGCGATGGCCGCTTTCATTGCTGTTTTGGACTATGTGTTCAATTTCGGCTTAAGCCAATTAATTTCTTTAAAATAAAAATTTATGGCACGGCAAGTCGCAAATCTTGGCCGAAGATGGTACGCCATTCACACCTATGCCGGTTATGAAGAAATGGTGGCGGAAAATCTTCTGCAAAGAATCGAAGCATTTAACATGCAGGATCAAATCTTTAACGTTTTAGTGCCGGTGGAAAAACAGATTAAAATCCGTAACGGCAAGAAAAAAGTGGTTACTGAAAAAATTTTTTCCGGATATGTCTTGGTGGAAATGACCGTTAACGATGAATCATGGTACGTGGTGCGCAACACCCCGAACGTCACCGGTTTCATTGGTATCGGCAACACCCCCACCCCGATGTCTCAAGAAGAAATTGATAATTTGTTGAGCCGCACCAAAGTGGAAGAACCGAAATATCAATTGGATATTAACGAAGGTGACACGGTTGCCATCAATGACGGTCCGTTCAAAGGGATGGAAGGCGTCATCACAGATGTTGACAACGCGCAAGGAAAAGTTAAAGTGTTAGTGTCAATGTTCGGCCGGGAAACGCCGGTGGAACTGGACTTCTTGCAAATCAAGAAAATTTAATAATTATTAATAGTTAAACCGAATCTTATGGCGAAAAAACCAGTTAAAGCGATGGTGAAATTGCAGATTCCGGCCGGAAAAGCGACTCCCGCTCCTCCAGTTGGTACCGCGCTTGGGCCTCATGGCTTGAACATTCAGGATTTCTGCTCCAAATTTAATGAAGCGACTCGCGACAAAATGGGAAATACTATTCCTTGTTTGTTGACGATTTATGAAGATCGTACTTTTGATTTCATCTTAAAGACTCCTCCGGCCAGCGAAATGATTTTAAAGGCCATCAAGGTGGAAAAAGGCGCCAAGAATCCGAAGACTGAAAAAGTCGGAAAGATCACCAAAGCGCAATTGCGAGAAATCGCGCAAGTGAAATTAAATGACTTAAACACCAATGACGTGGAAATGGCCATGAATACCTTGGCCGGAACCGCTCGTCAAATGGGCGTGGAAGTCGTTGATTAATATTTAATAAACGTGGGAGGCTTAACAAAAGCCACTTGACCACTAATAACAATTTTATGGCTACATCAAAAAAGTTAGCGGAAGCTTACAGCAAGTTTGACAAGAACAAAGCTTATTCCTTGGAAGAAGCGATTAAAATCTTAAAGGATGCCAATTACGTGAAATTTGACCAAAGCGTGGAAATCCACATGAACTTGGGCATTGATTCCCGTAAATCCGACCAATTGGTCCGTGGTACCGTCGTTTTGCCAAATGGAACCGGTAAAAAAGTGCGCGTTGCCGTCTTCGCCGAAGGTGAAGCTGCGCAAGACGCCAAAAATGCCGGCGCTGAAGCGGTTGGTAGTGATGATTTGATCAATGAAATCATGAAAAACGGTGACGCTCCTTATGAAGCGGCCATCGCCACTCCGGATATGATGAAAAAATTGGGGCCGATCGCCCGTATCTTGGGTACCAAAGGTATTATGCCTAACCCAAAGAAAGATACCGTCACCACGAACGTGGTTAAGGCGCTTGAAGATATCCGTAAAGGTAAAATTGATTTCCGTAATGATGATACCGCCAATATTCACCAAGCGGTTGGGAAATTGTCTTTTGACAATGAAAAATTGGTGGAAAACGCCAAAGCCTTTATCGATGCCATTCAAAAGGCCAAACCGTCCGGATCAAAGGGCACTTTCATTAAGAATGCCGTGATCACCTCCTCCATGGGCCCTGGTGTTAAAATCAGCGTTTAATAGAAAATTTACGATAAAAAAAAAACAGTCGGCTAAAACCGACTGTTTTTTATTCCTTCGCTTCAAACCCCATCTCATATTCCGGCACATATTGACGATATTTGACGCCGGCCAAGTCAAATAAACGACGCGACGCCACCCAAATTTCATCATCATGGTATTTATCACTGGCGAAAACCACTTCTTTAATGCCAACCTGAATAATCGTTTTGGCGCATTCATTACACGGAAACAAAGTGCAATACAAGGTCGCACCCCGCAAATCCTTATGGGAATTATAAATGGAATTAACCTCAGCGTGCACCACATAAGCATATTTAGTATCTAAAAAACCGCCCTGACGCTCCCATGGCAAATCATCATTGGCGATGCCACGCGGCCAGCCATTGTATCCCAAACCCAAAACCACATGCGAGTCGTCCACAATAATTGAACCGGCTTGCGTATTAGGATCTTTGGAACGCTTGGCCATCAAATGAGCCATTTGCATAAAAACTTCATCCCAAGACATCACAATCGGAGCGGAATTTTCCATAAAATTATCCTTAATAATCAAAAATAAGCCATATTTATTTTAACAAATAGCCCCCAAATAAACAAGAATTGCTTGAAATCAAATTATATATTACAATGCTTACAAATCTAAAAGCCTAATATTTAATAAAAACATTATGCAACAAGAACGATCCCTGATTTTAATCAAACCGGATGGCGTGCAACGCCGCTTAATCGGAGAAATTATCGGCCGATTTGAACGAGCCGGCTTGAAATTGACCGCCATGAAATTGGTCATCCCGACCGCCGAACAAGCCACCGAACACTACCCCAGCACCAAAGAATGGTTTACCAATGTCGGCAAGAAATTCTTTAAAGAAGAATTGGCCCGAGGTGAAGAAGTAGCTGAAGAAAAATTTATTGAAGCCGCGCAAAAAGTGAAAGATGGTTTAGTGAAATTCTTAACCGCCGGTCCGATTGTTGCCATGATTTGGCAAGGCAATCATTCCGTGGCGGTTTGCCGCAAACTGATTGGTGGCACCGAACCGACCACTTCCGATGTCGGCACCATTCGCGGTGATTTCACCATTGATTCTTATTCTTTAGCCAATAACGACGGCCGCGCGGTGCGCAATTTGGTGCACGGCTCCGAATCTCCGGCTGAAGCGGAACGTGAATTGCAAGTCTGGTTTGATAAAAATGATGTTTGCAATTACAAGGTGGTTGATGAAGTTTTGTTGACTGATGTCAGCTTGGACGGAATCAAAGAGTAAATTTTGTATTCTATAAAAAAAGCCCCGGCGTTTTGTCAGGGCTTTTTTGTTTAAGCGATATTTTTACTCGATGATTTCTTGGAAGCGACATCAGGATTTCCCAAATAAACTTGCTCTATTTCCCTAGCACGGATTTCGTCTCCACGCTTTCTGAAAAATTCAACGACTTTAGCAGCCACACTCTCAAAAAATTCCTCATGCCCGGATAAAAAGCCACGGCCTATTTTATCAATATTTTGTTTGTAAAGTCTTTCAGAATTGGTAAAATTTTTCATCAACGCGATTAACAAAGAACGACGCAACTCACGATCGCCAAGTACATCCATATGCTCCACTAAAAATGACTTTGCCCGAATGGCTCGTTCAATGGAATCATAATCGCCTTGTTTTAACTGCCGAACAATGAAAGATCGCACCGCCGCCGCCAATTCCGGCGAAGCTAATATTTTCTTAAATTCAGGGCGCGTGCCGTTCAAAAAGACCTGGCGCAATTGCGTGGCGCGGGGGATGGCCAAAATATGAAAATCCTTGCCACCGCTGCTCTGCTCAACCGGTTGAAAACAAGCAATCATAGTTTTTTCCAATGCTGCCAAAATGGATGGAAATTTTACCAAATCATCAGCATTTTTAAAATTTTGCTGAAAAATATCAACCGCCTTGGCAATATTTCCCTGATTTAAAGCACGCACCAAACCACCATGGATTTTTTCATCCCAATTCATTCCCTCTCGAAAAAAATTTAAAACTTTCATATAAAAATTTATTTATCAAAAATTCCTTGCCCCAACAAACCCAAATTGGCATTACTGATTCCCAACGATAAAGAACGGAATAAATCCATAAAATTATCCAAACGCACTTCATAAGCGGTTAAAGACACCGGATGAACATACCAAATGCGACCGCGATCTTCCACTTGCAACAACAAACGCCCCTTCACGCGCGCCGCCAAGGTTTTGTCATTTATTTTCTTGCCACTACCAAAAATATTGTAACCATTTTGACATTCTGTTTGATCATTAAAACCATCTTTGTCCGAGTCCTGACCGGCGCTCAATGACGAACAAGCCAAAGGAATGCGCGCCAAATCCGAATTGGAAATTCCCAACGACAAAGAACGGAACAATGGCAAAATATTTTCTTTGGTCACTTCATAGCGCAAGTTATTGACCGGATAAACATACCAAATGCGACCACGATTCTCCACCTGTAAGAGCAGGCGCCCCTTCACGTTAGCCAACAACCAAGCAGGGGGGGCGGTCGTGGCATCCAACACGCAAGCGGTATAACTTTCATTAAAATGACTGCCGGCTTGGCAGGAACAAGTCAATTTTACTTCTTTACTGTCAATCTGCGTTGATTCGGAAAATGTACTGTAATCACCATACCAATTACGACAAGCTTGTTCGTAAGTGATACACTGATAATTATACAAAATGTAGCCATCGTTACATTGACAAGAATTTTCACCAACACGATAAGCATTTTCCATGCAACGTCCCTGCGTATCCGGATATTGATCAACCGCTTCGCTGAAGGCGTTATTTAAAGTCAAAATTTCATCAATGAAACTACGCGCCCGAGCCACGTCCACCCCGGAAATTTGTAATAATTTCTCGCGCTGACGATACAAAAAATCAATATCCAAAATATGCGCCACCTGATTTTTTTCTTCCAAACTGGTGACCAAACCCAATAATTTGTCTTGATCATTAATCCCCGCGCCCCCGGAATTACCAGCAAACACCACGGCATCGGTAAACAAAACATTCTGTCCGTCATCAGTGTCTTTATACAAAACCGTCCCCTCCGTAATATTCAAGGAACCATTACTCAATGACGGAAAACCCAAAAGCCAAATTTTTTCTCCACGATAATTTTGAAATTCCAAATTCAAATAAGGATAAACCGGAATATAAACCGATTGCGGCAAATAATAATCCAAACCGTCTTTGGAGGAATCAACCTGCCCGAAAGCCACGTCCGCCTCATAATCAAAATAGAAAAAATCAATGTTGAAACTTATGGCCGGATCATAAGAATTAGGATCGGAAATAATTGAACCCTGACAATAGGCTTCATCGTTGGGAAGAATTTTCACGACATGGGCATTGGTCAACAGTTTTCCATTCGGCGACACCAAAACCGCCGAACCGTTTGATTGATAATAATCATTCCCACTTTTAATGGTACACAAAATTTTAACAATCGCACTTTTGACATTACGATAATCACCGTAAGCCGCCCGCCCCCCACGCGCCCCGCCGAAAAGCAATCCCAGCGCCAGCACCGTTAAACCGATAAACCGCCAATATTTCATAAACTTAGCATAAAACAATTATAAAAATATTATACAATTTTTAGCGCGAAAAAACAAACGCCTATTTTTCACTTTCACATTGCCAAGCCGCACCCGCTTCGGTCCAACAATGAATCATTCCCTGTTGATCGCTGCGCCAAATCGTCAAATTACGGTAATTCAATTTTTTAAGCAATTCGGCATGCGGGTGATTAAAAGAATTATCAACCCCACAAGAAATCAGGGCTTGCGTCGGTTTTACGGCGTTTAACCACTCAAAGCCGGTGGCGGTTTTACTGCCATGATGCCCGATTTTTATCAAACCGGCAGCCAAAGATTCCAAATAATCTTTCTTGTCATCTAAAATTTCGCCTTCCACCGGGATTTCCGCATCCCCCATCAACACAAGGCTTTGTCCTTGATAAAAAACGCGCGCCACGATTGATGTTAAATTCAAATTATCAACTTTCTGACCGGAAAAATCCGACAACGGAAACAAAATTTCCACCCCCACGCCCCCACTAAGCTCAAAGCTCTCGGCACCCTTCACGACATTAGAAGGAATATTTTTTTCTTTCAACAATTCCAAAAATCGCAAATAATCGGCGCTGGTGTGTAAAACTCCGGTCTGATAAACCTCACCGACATCGTAGTTTTCCAAAACAGCCGGCAAACCGCCAACGTGGTCGGAGTGCGGATGCGTCAAAAAAACATAATCCAAAAGGCGTTGATTGGCTGGCAATACTCGTCCCAATTCATTTAAAATCATATTATTCTCCCCACCGTCAAACAACAAATATTGATTTTCCGGAGTTTTTAACAAAATCGCATCACCCTGACCGACATTCAAAAGATAAACGTGGAGGGCGGTCGGCGAATCATTAAATTCCAAACCACGCACCGCGCCGAAGCCATAATAATCAGCCAAAAATAAAATAACGCCCAAAAGTAAAACCACTGCTGACTTCAACAAATTCTTATAAAGGTTTTTCATATTTATGTTTTCGCGAATGAAATCTTATAATCATTATAAAAAATATTAAGTAAAAAAGAAATACAAAACCAAGGTGCCAAGAACTCACTTCCCAAACCGCCCACGACCATCCCCCAACAGTCCGCGCCACCGTTAAAATCGCTTGCAACAAACCGTACAACAAAATCACACCCACGATTTTTGCCGCTCCCAGCCAAAACAGTGACAAAAGAAAGGCCATGAAACCGAAAGTCATCAAATATGGGATAAACGGCAAAACCACCAAATTAACGGGAATCGCCAGCCAACTAAGCATACCAAAATTATACAAAATCAACGGTAAGGTGGCGATGGTGGCGGCCAAGGTTGTAAAAAAATTTTCTTGCCACCAAGAATTCTCATTGTAAAAAGGACAATAAGTCGTCAGCAATGGCAAAAAGTAAATCAAAGCAATGGTCGCCATAAATGACAACTGAAAACCCAAATCCCCCAATAAAACCGCCGGATTATATAATGTCATCAAACAAGCGGTTAACAACAAAACATTAAAAATTTGGCTGGGGCGGGCGGCCAGCCGTCCCAACAACAATAAAATACCCATAATACCCGCCCGCACCACCGACGCGCTGGCGCCGGTCAATAACACGAACAGCGCGATTAAAACAATGGAAAACACCAGAGCGTGGCGGCGGCGCAAACGAAAATAAGGTAAAACCAACAAAGAAAAATTCGCTAACAATGAAATATTGTAACCGCTTACCGCCACGATATGACTAATCCCCGCCCGCCGAAAATCATCATTGATATTGTCAGGCATCCCCTGTCTGATTCCCAAAAGTAAAGCTGCCATAAATGATGAATGCGGCGCCGGCAAGATCATATTCAACCGGCGCAAAATAAAATATTTCACTTGATACAATTTTTCCCAAAAAAAACTTCCTTGGCCGCTTGCCGGCGCCGCCACACTTTTTGGATTGTAAAGCACCGCGAAAATTCCTTGGCTTAATAAATAATCATCATAGGTGCCATCATCCGGCCAATCCAATTTGCCACGCAATTCCAAAATTTGACCATATTGGTACTGCGGATATAAAGGCAAGGTCAATAAAACCCGCGCTGACACTTCCAGACATTTGTCATCAGCCAAACAAACTTTTTCGGTTTTTAAAGTCACTTTTTGCTCTAAACCATTGTTTTCCACATCCTTAATGATTAAACCGCGCAGAAACACCGTTTTATCGTAATACAACGATAATTCACTGTAGCCACGCCAGTGAAAATAAACATTTGACAACAAAAACACCGCTAATAAGATCAAAATCCATAAGATTTTTTTGCCCCAAAACAACGCGGCGAAGGACGCTAGAAAAATCACGTAAAACAGCCATCGGCCATTCACCGCTCCCCAGCGCCCACTCGCTACGCCAAGCAAAAACATGCCCATAAAAATTGAAAATTTTTGGGATACGTGCAATTTTTGCCACCACATAATTTATTTTTACTCATTATAGCATAGTGAACGTTAAATTAACGTAAACTTTTTTTAAGTTGTCCACAAGCTAATAGGCGGCCATAAAAAATGTGTTTCACCGTACATTCTTGCGACTCTTAATTTTTATGCCGCCCATTGGTCCGAGAAGGTTAAAATTTTGAGGTGAGTTTGAGTTAACACGAAAACGAACCCAAAATTTTCCGTTCGGACCAGGAGGGCGAAAGAAAAATTAAGAGTTGCACTACCAATGGACGACACAAAAATTTTGTCATATTTGTCAGTTCAAAAATATTATCGCGAATAAACGTAGTAGGCGTAACAAAAATTAAAAAACAAAAAAGAAGCCCGATTTAGAGCTTCTTTTTTTATCATTCAAGTCAATATTATTCACTAATCTTATTCGTGCCAATCACGCCGTCCACCACGTCAGCGTCAAAAATCAATTGATTGCTGCTGGCGCGATAAATCAAGAAACGATTTTCATACAACAACAAGCTATCACCGTTTTGCGCTTTGGCGAAAACCGTCGGATTTTGGGCTTGCAATTGAGTGACATCACCGATTACGCTGAATTGCGGAACCGCCTTGGAATCCAAAGTGGTCAAAGCGGAAACTTTACCCAAGACATCCTGCAAAGCGGCCAAATATTGTTCATTTAAAATTTGGTTGGGGTTCTTGCCGTCATAAACAATTTTCTTTTCAGACGGACGATAAATAATCAAACGATCTTCATAACCAATCACCTTATCGCCATCTTGGGCATCTTTATACACTTCGGCGTTGATTTGATGTTCATTCTTTAACAACTCCACATCCAAAACCTCGGCAATCGCCGGTTCAGTGCTTGGCAAAGTGGTTAAAGCGCTGACTTCCTTCAACAAAGCATTGTTTTCCTTCAAGGTTTTTTCTTGAGTCGGTGACAAAACTTGGTACACCGGATGATAAACCGGTCGGAATTGCAAATACAAGCTGATTGCTTGCAAGACAGCGATGACCAACAATAATAAGACCACCGCGCCCATTCCTTGATTTTTCTCTTGAGGCATAACTTTTTTCTATTAATTATTAGTGAAAAATTATTTAAATATCATTATAGCACAAAATCTTTCCAATTAAAATGCGTTTTCCACGCCCAAAATTTCCAAAAAATTGTTATCTTTTTTTTCATCTTTAACCGCATCCCCGGAATTGCTGCGTGACTCGCAAGACACAATATTCGGATCAACCGCGAAACCCACTTTGCAACTATGCCCAACCACTTTCTCAATCGCTCGACAAACCATATCTTGTAATTCCCGACTGTTAAACACTTGATCATAATTAAATTGATGTTTAAAAATCACCAATAATTTATCATTTTCTTGTTTCAAACCGGCCACGCTCATCAACGAAGCCAAAGAAATATTTTCTTTTTTCAATAAATTTTTCACTTCTGCCCAACGACTACGCAAAGCTTCAACATTAACGGGGCAAATTTTATTATCGACGCTTACTACAACTTCATCAAGCGGTTTTGTATTGTCGATTACTTGTTCAGTCTGGATTTGCTCTTCAGCCACCGCCGCTTCTTCTTTTGGCACATCTTCAACCACCGCCTCCGCCGGCGCCGCTTTTTCCATGCTCGCTGCCGGTGTAACCGCCGCCGCTTTTGGCTCACTCACCACGCTCCGTGGCGGACTCCCGAAATCATCTTCGGCCATGGCGGAAATTAAAGCCATTTCCAAAGGCAACTGCGGAATAAAACCGCTCTTCCCCTGCTGACTGACCAAAATAAACGAATTGATTATTTTTAACAATTGCGGCACGCTCACGAATTCCAATAATTTTTCAATATCCGCCAAACGCTTGGCATCCAAAGCGACAATCTGACCGACCCCCAATTTCACCAATAAAAGCTGACGCAATAGCAAAACAAAATCCTTTAAAAACGCATCCAAATCCAAACCGTCGGCCAACAATTCATTAACCATCAACAAAGCGTCTGATAATTTTTTATTAAACAAAAATGATAATAATTTATAACTTTCCGCCCAGTGAGAACGAGGCAAAATCAAATGAGCTTGATCCAAACCGATCACTTTTTCATCCAAACTCAACAATTGACTCAACAAACTTTCGGCGTCACGCATGCACCCTTCGGAATAATGAATCAACAAATCCAGCACCGCGTCGTCAATCTGAACACCTTCGGTACTCGCTAAATTTAACAAACGTTGCTTCATGGCAATCGCTTCAATTTTTTTAAAATCAAAACGTTGGCAACGAGAAATAATGGTTGGCAAAATTTTCTGCGCCTCCGTGGTCGCCAAAATAAACATCGCGTATTCCGGCGGCTCTTCCAAAGTTTTCAACAACGCGTTAAAAGCGTAAGACGTTAACATGTGCACTTCATCAATGATGAAAACCTTATATTTGGCATTTGACGGACGAATTCTCACAAAATTAATAATATTGTTTTGCACATTCTCCACTCCACGATTGGAAGCGGCGTCAATTTCAATCACATCCAAAGCGCTATTCTCATTGATTGCTTTACAAGAAGGGCACTGATTGCAAGGCTCGCTATCGCCCGGTTTACGATTTTCGCAATTAACCGCCTTGGCTAAAATACGCGCCAAAGTGGTTTTCCCGGTGCCACGCGGGCCGCTGAACAAATAAGCATGGGCGATTTTATTCTGCGCCAGCTCATTTTTCAAAGTGATTTTAATGTGTTCCTGTCCGGACACCTGACTAAAATCACTCGGCCGATATTTGCGATATAAAGCTAATGCCATCTGTCAAAATTTAATTTTTATTTCTAACGATTTATAAACACCTTACAGAGTTTTCCTTGTTCTTGCAAGCCGGCGGCGTTGGCCTCATCGGTATCCAAATGAATAGTATCATCAGAGCTTTCATGAACGCGAATAATCACCTCATCAAAAAGTAAAGCGCGCTCACCCTCCATCACCACACTGACTTTATCACCATTTTTCAATTGATATTTTTCCGCTGAAACGGCGCTGCAATGCCAATGACGTTTGGCAATAATAACACCTTCTTTCAATTCCACTTCACCGGCCGGACCAATCAATTTTCCACCGGCTGAGCCATGAACATCACCAGACAAACGCAAAGGCGCATCAATCCCCACGAACAAACAATCACTTTTCGCCAATTCCACCTGATCATGATCGCGCTCCGGCCCCAAAATACGCAATTTTAAAGAATTTTTCGGTCCCACGAGAGTCACGGTTTCTTCTGCCGCGAAATGCCCGGGCTGCGATAAATTTTTCTTTACTGTCAGTGAATAATTTTCCCCAAACAAAAGATTGATTGTCTCTTTGGACAAATGAATATGGCGGGCGGAATACTCCACCGGCACCATCAAAAATTGACTCATAACCATTTTATTTTAGATTTCATTAACTGCGTCAACCGCCAATCGATCAATCACGCCATCACGTCCCTGACGAGACATATCACGATTCTTGGAACGCATTCTGGTTAAACTGCGTTTCAAATCGTCTTTGGCTTTATCAATCGCTTTATACAAAACCGGCTCAACCTCATCAACGCGATACACTTTATTCGGAACGGTTAAAGTGATTTTCGCGGAAAAGACATCGCCTTTTTTATGATGCTTGCTTAATTTTGACAACTCCACTTCCACTAAGGTGATATTCGGAAAAAACTTGATTAAAGCCAACATTTTCTTTTCGGCATAAGCGCGAATGGAGTCGGTCAAATCAATCTCTCTCGTTCTGATATTAATTTTCATAGTTGTTTTTACTTTATGACTTAATCTCTAAAATAATCTTAACACGCCCATTTTCAAAAAACAATTTTGACAATTTCAGTAAAAAATTTTCATTTTAATAAAAACAAAAATAAACACAAAACGATAACATGAAAAGGGCGTTGCAGTGCAACGCCCCTACAAAAGAACCCTAATAAAACCGAACGATTAATTGCTGTAATACAAGCTGATTTCTACCAATTTGCTGTATTCATTGTTATAAATGTCCAAATCCACGGAACGATAATCTTCCACGTCATCCGGGGTTTGCGCGTCTAAGCTGTAATAACCGGCGCTGGTGCTTTCTCCGGTAACTTTCCAATTACCACCATCTTTTAACAAAGCTTTATAAAAACTTTTAACTTGATCAACGCTATCTGTGGTTTTAATGGTCAAATCAATGTAAATATAATCATCAGAAGAAGAATCACTGACACTGGTCACTTTAGCATTGGAATTATACAGCAATTCTGAAGGAAATTTACTCGGCACATCCAAACTTTCTTGTTTTTCAAACTCGCTCTTTTCCATTTCCATGCCCAATTCCATAAAACCTTGTAAACTTTCTTCCGGATTAAGTTCACCGTCTTCGGCCACTTTAGCCAAATCACCGAACACTTTACTTAACTCTTCAGCCGCTTGTTCAGCCGCTTTTTCTTCCGGGCTCTTAAAACAACCGCCCAACGGTAAAGTGATCACAATCACCAAAGCCAAAACTTTTAACCAATTTTTCATAAACGCTTTTGTTTAATTATAAATGCTTAGATATTTTATAAAAAAATCAAGTAAAATGCAAATAAAATCTTAAGTGATATTTTTAAAATTTTTTAAAAACTGATAGACGATAAAAGCGTAATCTTCCAAAGACGCGATTTTCAAAGACTCATCGGCCGCGTGCAAATGTTTGGTTTCCGGACGAAAACACAACGCCGATACCCCATGTGACGTAAAAAACCGCGCATCGCTGGCCATACTGGAGGGGATAAAATCCACCGGCTTTTTAGTATACTCCTCAATGATTTCCGCCAAACGTAACAAATACAAATCGTCTTCGGGAATTTCCACCACATCCCCACCACTCAATATCTCCACTTCCAAATCATAATCATTGGCCAATCCCTGCAATTGCTCCGCCAATTCTTGCCGATCTTCTTTTTCGGTAAAACGAATATCCAAACCGATTTCCGCTGTTTCCGGCACGCTATTCAAAGCACTGCCGCCTTTAATATATCCTAAATTAATGGATTTTTTCCATTGATTATCATCTTTCGGCTGCGGATAAAATTTGGCCAGTTGATAATAAAATTCCAACAATTTCAAAACCGCGTTTTCGCCTTTCCAAGGACGCGCCCCGTGCGCCGCCTTCCCCTGTGCTCGCACGCGACACTGCAAAAAACCTTTTTCTTGCACGCAAATGGTATTGATATTTTTTCCATTATTGGGAACAAAAACCACTTTAGCGCGATAACCCAATTCATTGACAATATAATTGGAGCCGTTTTCACCGCCCAACTCTTCATCCGTAGTTAAAATCAAAGCAATATTCAAATCAAAATTTTCTTGCAATGCGGTTATAAAAATTCTCAGTAACGCCAAAGACGGTCCCTTCATGTCGCCGGCGCCCCGTCCGTACAGCCAATCACCTTCCAGGTGGGGCGCGAAACCGCCCTCGCCCTCGGCAACGTCCAAATGACCGAGTAAAATCACGTCTTGTTTCAAATCATTGTTATTACTTAAAACCAAAGAATATTTACCGTTTTTCTCATATATTTTTTCCAAAGCGGCCTTTGCCCCGGAAGCTTTAAAATAATCCCAGACCATTTGCAAAACCAAAAATAAATCATCCGGGCGAGCGGCGGTGCTCTCCACGCGAATCAACTGCTTCAAAAATTTCAAATCATCATTGTTGATAAGATTCATACGATTATGCTCTCAAAATTTAAATGACTGGCTTAACTCAATCTTAACAAAAACTTTAACAAATATGCAAATTAAGACTTTTTTTCCAACTGACGATTTTCACGAACAATGGTAAAATATTTCACCAATTCAGTGGCCACCAATTTAAAGATCGCCAATCCAAAAACGATGAACAACATATGTAAAGGCAAACCTACAATCTCAAAAATTTTCTGCCCGGGAGCCGTAAAAAACACAAAAGCGGCAATCCAAAAACTGATCAAAACCGCCGCCCATAAAGATTTGTTATCAAACATATCCATCCTCCAAATGTTCTTTTTTAAATTCTTGCAACTAAAAGAATAAAACAATGAACTGACGATAATCGCCGCAAAAATAAAAGTGTTTGCCAAAGCCAAGCCGTAAATTTGATTAAAATAATAAAAAAACCATAATAATATAAAATCAAATATCAGACCAACAACTAAAATCAAAAATTTCATCTGGCCATCCAATAATTTGTTTCTTAATTTCAGATATTTCTTGTCCATGGTTTGTTCCTGTGGATTTTTTTCCATTATAAGAGCGATCCCGGGAAAACCATCAACGATTAAATTAATCCACAGAATTTGAATGGCTGTTAAAGGTAAAGGTAGACCAATTAACAAGGCACCGGTAATTAAAACGATTTCCGCAAAAGAATCGGAAAGCAAATATACCAAAATCTTTTTTAAATTCAAGAAAATACTTCTACCTTCCTCAATGGCGTCAACAATAACGTGAAAATCATTATCCAACATAATCAAATCCGCCGCTTCTTTGGTGACTTCGGTACCGCTATGCACCGCCAATCCGATATCCGCCGCTTTCACTGCCGGCGCGTCATTGATGCCATCACCGGTCATGGCGACTTTATGTCCGGCCTCTTGGAATAAACGAACAATCCGCCATTTATCTTCCGGATGAACGCGCGCCAAAATTGTTACTTTATTGATTTTAGCCAACAATTCCCGATCGCTCATCGCTTGAATATCATTACCGGTCAAAATCAAATCGCCGGGCTTTAACAAATTCAACTGATCGGCCACCGCTTTGGCGGTTTCCGGGTGATCGCCGGTAATCATCACCGCTTTAATACCACCGTCTTTGGCGATTTTAATAAACTTAGCAACCCCGGGACGTAAAGGATCTTTCAACAACAAATATCCCAAAAACGTACCATTATTAAAAACCAATGATTTATCGGAGACGCGTCGCAGGGCCACGCCCAACAAATAATAACCTTTTTTCGCCCAATACAAATGCTGCTCTTTTAATTTTTGACGTTTTTCCGGACTCAATTTATGCTCCAACAAATGTTTGTCCAAATAATGCGTGGATAAATTCAAAGCCTGCTCCGGTGAGCCCATATAAAACAACTGATTTTCGCGACGCTCATTATTTTTGTAAAGATATAAAGCAAATTTGTCACGCGAATGAAAAGGCAAACTGTCCAAAAAAGCATATTTTCCATCCTCTAAATTTGGCCGGAAAATATTGTAATTCACTCCTAATTTAAACAAAGCTTGATTGATTGAACCACCGATTAATCGTCCATTGACGAACTTGGCGGTATTGGATAACGAAGCCACCTCCACGATAAATTTCATCAAGTCATCTTGCAAAATCGGCACGTTATTTTGCACTTCATAGTCACCATCAGCAGTCACGATTTTCAACACTGAAGCGTTGCCTTCGGTAAGCGTGCCGGTTTTATCGGTACAAATCACGTCCACACTACCCAACGTTTCCACCGAGACCAAGCGTTGCACCAAGGCCTGTTTTTTCAAAAGTTTTTGCATGCCCAAGGCCAACAGTGCGGTCATCGCCACCACCAAACCTTCCGGCACCGCTGAAATCGCCACCGCCACCGAGATGATTAACATTTCCCCAATTGAATAACCATGCGAAATACCGGCAATCCAAATAATCAAGGCGAAAAAAATTACCGCCAAAGAAATATAATAACTTAAAGATTTCAATTCCAATTGCAAAGGCGTTAAAACATCACTTTGTTTTTGCAATAAATGAGCGATTTGCCCAAACTTGGTGTTAGCGCCGACGCGCAACACTTCCGCGACGGATGTACCGCGCACCATCGTCGTCCCCATAAATAAAAGATGCTCACGTTTATCACGGCCATTCACGTCTTTGGGAATACTCTCGGACTCGCCCGTGAGAATTGCTTCGTCAGTAAGGACGTCGGTGCTTTCTATCAGTTTCGCGTCCGCCGGGATTTTATCACCGGCTTGGATTACCAACAAATCTCCCGCCACCACGTCCGCCGCCGGAATCAATTTTTCCACTCCGTCCCTGATTACCAAAGTTTCCCAAGGCACCAAGGCTGTCAATTTCGCCAAAATATTATAAGCCTTATACTCCTGAATATAACCAACCACGGTATTGATTAAAATCGCCGCAATGATAATCAAAGAATCTTTAATTTCTCCCAAAACCACGGAAATCACCACCGCCACCAACAAAATATAAATTAAAACATTATTGAATTGACTAAAAAAAACTTGCCAACGGGACTTGGTTTTTTCCCGCGGAAGCAAATTCCGGCCATCACGCCATAAACGGCGCTGCGCCTCGCTCGTGCTCAAACCTTTGTGTTTCATTTTTGTTTAGGATTTTTTCGGTCCTACAACTTTTATTATAACAAAAAAATTACCGCAAATCCAACCTTACAAAACCCTCCAAATGATAAGTTTGAGGAAATAAATCAAAGCCTTTAATGACTTTGGCTTCATACAATGGGCTTAACAGGGCCAAATCACGGCTAAGCGTCACCGGATTGCAAGAAATGTAAAATATATGAGGAGTTTTCATTGCCAACAAGAACGCCACCACAGCCGGATCCAAACCGGAACGGGGCGGATCAACGACAATCGCTCCAAAATCATGATCGCGCAATTGCTTGACCATCCTGGAAGCGTCGCCCACTAAAAATTCCAAATTATCCAAATTGTTCAAACGCGCATTAGCCTGCGCCGCCGCCACCGCGCTCGCCACCAACTCCAATCCGTAGATTTTACGTTGCGGATTCAAACGCGCCAACGGCAACGTAAAAGTCCCAACACCACAATATAAATCCAAAATCGGACGCTGATCCAACTGCCCGCAATGTCCTAATAATTCCTCAATTAAACGCTCCGCCTGAACGGTATTATTTTGAAAAAAAGCATCAGAACTGATTTGATAATCCAAATCCAACAATTTTTCCGTGATATGCGCCTCACCGGCCAACAAAGTATCAGAGTAGGACTCACCCTTGCGACGCTGTAAACGAATCAAACGATGATAAAAAGAAGTCACGGCCAAACCTTTCGGTAAAAATTTCAAAAAATCCTTGAACAATTTTTGTAGACCGGCATTATCGCCATAACCGGAAGGATAATCGTCGCTGGTGACGATTATAATCATCCATTGATTAGTGTGGTGGGCGTGACGAATCACCAAATGACGCAGAAATCCCACAAAATCATGACGATCAAAACAACTTAAAGCGTATTTATGACGCCATTCTTTGGCCGCTTTAATAATTGCCGCCACTGGCTCAGGAAACAACAAACAATCATCCAAATCGACGATTTTATAAAAACTCCCTTTATAACACTGTCCTAAAGCAAAACCAAAATCATCATCCACGAAATTCAACTCTATTTTATTGCGATAACGCCAAATTTCCGGTGCCCCCACCACGTTCAAGCCAGGCCAAGCCTGAATCTTCGCCCCCTGACGTAAATTTTCCGCTAAAATCGCCGTTTTTAAAGCTAATTGTCGTTCATATTCCAAATGTTGATACTGACAGCCACCACAACGCCCAAAATACGGGCAAGGCGGCGTGACACTCCCCTCACCGACCGTTTCCACTTCCAAAATACGGCCTTCACAATAATCCTTCTTTTTCTTGTAAATACCCACTTTCACGATTTCACCGGGTTGAGCAAAGCCCTCCAATAACAAAACCTGGCCATTGGGCAAATGGCTCAGGTATCGTCCTTCAAATATCGCTTTTTCAATTTTAACGCTCAACTCTTCCATGCGAAAGATTTAATGATAAAATGGCTGTCTGTCATCCGATATGGCATTTATATAATGCCAAACGACGATTCTGTCATCCTGAACTTGTTTCAGGATCTTTAATATAAGACCAGCCTCCAACGTATTAAAGATGCCGAAACAAGTTCGGCATGACACCGGTCACAATTGGTCTAACTCTAATCACGTTCGCATTAATTTTAAAACAATCCTAAATCTCGTAGCCAATCGCCTTATCTTGATTCTTCCCCACCAATTTTTCCTTGAAATCATCCCAAGACAACAAAACATTATCCTTGGAACCGAAAACCTTAATATTCAATTCATTCAAATTTTCAATTTCTTTATCACCAATTACCACGGTGTAAGGCACTTTGTCACCGGCCGCTTTACGAATCTTATTGCCGATGGTTTCACTACTGCTATCGACTTTGGCACGCACGTCAATCGCCGCCAATTCCGCTTGCAATTCTTTGACTTTATCAATATGTTTATCAGCCACGGAAATCAAACGCACTTGCTCCGGCGCCACCCAAAACGGCAAAGCTCCGGCAAAGTTTTCAATCATCACGCCTATAAAACGTTCAAAAGAACCAAGCAAAGCACGATGCAACATGTACGGACGTTCGGTCTCTCCCTTATCATTGATGAAAGTTAAATCAAAACGTTCCGGCAAATTGAAATCAAATTGCAAAGTGGAACATTGCCAGGTGCGACCAATGGCATCTTTTAATTTAAAATCCAACTTCGGACCATAAAACGCCGCTTCGCCCACTTCCTTGCTGTAATCCAAATTTAATTCGGTAGCGACTTCTTCCAAAACTTTTTCCGTATGCGCCCAACCCTCATCATTGCCGGCATATTTGACGGTATTTTCCGGATCACGCACCGATAAAGAAATCTTATAATCTTTAAAACCAAAATCAGTCAACATTTCAATGATAAACTTGGCAACTCGCAACAACTCTTCTTTCACTTGTTCTTTAGTACAAATGATGTGAGCATCATCCTGAGTAAAACCACGAACGCGGGTTAAACCGGACAATTCACCGGATTGCTCATAACGATAAACCGTGCCCATTTCCGCCCAACGAATCGGCAATTCACGATAGCTGCGCAATTTGGAGCCGTACATAACCACATGGAACGGACAATTCATCGGCTTGATCAAATATTCTTCTTTCACTTTAGCTTTTTCACCTTTTTGCGCAGAACCTAAACTCTGCCCAACTTCCATCGTTGGATACATGCTATCATTGTAAAATCCCCAATGACCGGAAGTTTCCCATAATTTACGATTACCAATATGCGGAGTGCGCACCAATTCATAACCGCTACGCAAATGTTTTTTATACCAATATTCTTCCATCACGCGCCACAACAACGCCCCTTTGGGCATCCACAAAACCAAACCTTTACCAACCATCTCATCAATATGAAACAATTCCAATTCTTTACCCAATTTTCGATGATCGCGCTTTTCCGCTTCCACCAAAAAATTTAAATGTTCGTCCAAAGCCACTTTATCGGCAAAAGCCAAAGCGTAAATACGAGTCAACATTTCACGATTTTCATCACCGCGCCAATAAGCACCGGCCACCTTATTCAATTTAAAAGCATCGCTCGGCAATTCATCAGTACTGTCAACGTGTGGCCCACGACACAAATCTACGAACTTCAATTCACCGTTAGCTTCATTTTTATAAATGGAAACCTTGGTTTCACCGTTTTTAGCCAAATCTTCAATCAATTCCACTTTATATTTTTGATCGGCAAACATTTTCTTAGCTTCTTCAATGGATAATTCTTCACGAACAAAAGTCTGCTTGCTCTTCAAAATTTCCTTCATTTTTTCTTCAATTTTCGGCAAATCATCAGTGGACAAAGTGACGCCGGTCGGAAATTCAAAATCATAATAAAAACCGGTATCAATGGCCGGACCGATAGCCACTTTCACGCCCGGGTACAATTCCGTCACCGCTTGCGCCATGACATGAGACAAAGAATGTCTGATTTGTTCCAATTCCATAGGATTTTATTCAATTAAAAAATTATAATCGTATTAAATGATTGTAGCATTTTGATTTGGGGTTTGTAAACAATCCCTTTGCCACCTTTTGTGTGTACAAAAGGTGGCACCAAAAAACGCCGCCCTGCTAGCCCGAACGGAAAATTTATAAGGTTCGCCGGCTTTTCCTCGCAAACTCGTCACCGTTTTGTCTTTCTTAAAGCCAAAACGGTTGACTCGAACAAACTGCTCGGATTTTGGCTTTGCCAAAACCAAGCCAACTCACCTTCAAATTTTTACCTCCTCGGGCTAATGGGCGGCATTAAAAATCAATACAAAAAACAAAATTAACATTACACCAAAAACTAATATGCTAATTGCAAAATGGCGATAATCAAATCTTGATAAGTCATACCGGTATTCATCATTAACATTGGGTACATGGAAATATTGGTAAATCCCGGTAAGGTGTTAATTTCATTCAAATAAACCTGGTTATCACTAATAAAAAAATCGATTCGAGCAAACCCTGAGCAAAGACACAACTTATAAACACGTTCCGCCAACTTTGCGATTTCGTTCTTTTGTTTCAAAGATAATTTCGCTGGAATTTGCACCGTCGCCTGCCCCAAGTTGTATTTATCATCATAACTGTAAAAATCCTTGGCCAACTGCAACTCTCCCGGGCTGGAAATTTTTAATTCCTTATTACCCAAAACCGCCACTTCAATTTCTCTGGGATTAAGCAAACCCTCCTCCACGACGATTTTATTATCATGCTTTAAAGCCTCCGTAAGCGCCTCCGGCAACTGAGAAAATTTTACAACTTTAGTAATTCCCACTGAAGAACCGGAATTGGCAGGCTTTACATAAATCGGCAATTTAAAAGTTTTCCTAATGCTATCCTTAATCGCTGATAATTCCCGATCAGTGTGCAAATTATAATCAAGTACGGAAAATTTCACTTGTTTAATGCCTTGCCCCGCCAAAAACTGTTTAAACAAACCTTTATCCATACACAACGCTGAACTCAACGGTCGGCAACCACAATATTTTATCTTTTGTGATTCCAACAAACTTTGCAAACCCCCATCCTCGCCGTTTTTTCCATGGGTCATCAATAAAGCAATATCAATCTTTTCTTTTAATTTTTCCTCAACAATCGCTTGGCGATTTTTTCGCAAATCATCAATATTTTTGACAAGATAAAATTTTCCCTGTTTATCCCAAAAAACTAAAAGCAACTTATATTTTTTATCGGGAAAATTAGCAACAATATTTTTGGCAGAACTGATTGAAACTTCATGTTCATTGCTCGGACCGCCAAAAAATAAACCAATGGTTTGCATAAATAAATTTTTTTAGTTTAAAAAATTTTTACTTTTTATCAAAGCTCCAACATCACCGTCACTGGGCCGTCGTTTTGTAAATCCACCACCATTTCTCCCCCGAAAACCCCGAACTTTATTTTATCACTGGAATAATTTTCTTTTAAATAAGCTAAAAACTGATTATAAAGCAGCTCCGCGTCGGCGTAGGGCATGGCCTCGTCCCAATTCACTTTTCGGCCTTTTTCCATTTGTCCATACAAGGTAAATTGTGAAACGACCAACAATTCTCCCTGGGTCTCCAATAAAGACTTCCCCATCCTGCCACGCTCATCATTAAACAACGCGACATTCAGCAAGCGATGAACAATTTTTGGAAAACCCACCGATGTATCATCTTTTTTAAAACCCACTAAAATTAAAAAACCCGCCCCGATTTCGGAAACGAGTTTTCCCTCACAATTGACACTGGCTTTATTAACACGCTGTATCAATAAACGCATAAAATCTAAATCTCCTCATCAGAATCCGCCAAGTCATTGATTTGTGCTTGCAGTTCTTCCAACTTGGTATTTTGCGGATTAACTTCTTTTAACTTATCAAAAGTTTCTTGCGCCAATTTTTTATTTTCCGCCAAAAGCGCTACTTCCAACAAAGCATCCAAATACTTAGGACTATTTTCTTCTTTTTCCAAAGCTTGTTTAAAATAATTGATAGCCCCGCGAATATCATCCAATGACTTGCAAACCAAACCCAAATGATAAGCGATTTGCGCGATATCACAATCATCAACGGAAACCGAATTTTTCTTATTCTCCAGACACAACTTCAAGGCAAATTGAAAAATATCTTTGGCTTGCTGATATTCTTTCAAACGATAATACAAACGCCCCAAGCCACGATAGGCCTCAACATTATACTTATCCAAATTAATAACTTCCAAAAACACTCTTTCCGATTCTTCATGTTTGTCATTATCAAATAATTGACCGCCCTTTTCCAACAAAACCTTGATTTTATCTTTCATATCAGCGTCTTTGACCACCGGTTTATATCGAAAACGATAACGATGTTCCCATTCTTGAATTTTGTGACGAAGAGTTTTCAAAATCGCCCCGAAAAATCCTCCAATGATTTCAAACACTCTCAAAAAACGTCCGAAAAAACCGCCGGCGCGACGTTGCAAACGATCGGCCAAGAGCTTATCTTTCAGTTGTTTTTCACGCTCCTCCGGAATGCTGTTCACATCAACCAAAACCAAATCCGGAAATTTACGAATAAAAATAATCACTAAAATAATTAAGCTTAGAACCAACACCGACAATGGAGCAACCCAATTCCAGTCAAATGTCATAAGGTTTAATCAAATTTTAAAATATTTTTCCAAGGCAATTTCGGCACATCACCGATCATTGCTAAATTTAGCTTATTATTCTTAAAAAAGGAAGTAGCCACGCGTTTGATATCATCGGCGCTCACTTTGTTGACCATTTTCAAATATTCATCGGGCGTCACCACTTTTTTCATGAAAGTGATTTGCGTGCTGTACCAACTGGCTAATTGACGAGCGCTTTCGGTTTCAATGGAAAATTTTCCTTCCAAAAAACTTTTAGCTTTGTTCAATTCTTCAGCGGATACTTTGACCGTGGCGATTTTCTTTAATTCACCCAAAATCGCTTTAACCGCCTCTTCCAAACGACTCTTATCCAAACCGGCATGCACCACCAACATCCCGTTATCTTCATAAAAATTATGATAAGCGCGCACCAAATAACACAAGCCACGCTTCTCCCGAATCTCCAAGAACAAACGAGAACTCATATTACCACCTAAAATCAAAGACAAAATTTGCGCCGCCACCGCATCCTTGTGATTGTAATCAATCCCCGGAAAACCCAAGGCCAATTGAATCTGTTGCGTGTCTTTATGTTTAACGGCAAATTGCGGCTTAACACTCTTCACGGCGATTTTACTGTAATTTTGACGAGGCTTGGCCGGCAAATGTCCCCAATATTCTTCCAAAACTTTCTTGGCTTCGGCCATTTTAAAATTACCAGTTAAAACCAACAAATAATTACCGGACTGATAATATTTTCGATAATAATTCAAAATATCTTTATGCGTAATCCCGGAAACGGTTTCAACCGTACCGGCGATATCACGTCCCAAAGCATTATCCCCGAAAACCAAATTTTCCAAAAAGTCTTCAATACTCATCATGGGATTATCTTCATACATGTTGATTTCTTCAATCACCACTTTTTTCTCCGGAGCCAATTCTTTTTCCGGAAATAAACTGGCCTGCACCATATCGGCCAAAATATCCTGAATTTGCGCCAAGTGTTTGTGATTGGCAGTAATAAAATAAACAGTGCGATCTTTACCGGTAAAGGCGTTAAAATTAGCACCGATGCCATCCAATTCTTTGGCCAACATTTCCTTGTCAGGACGTTTTTTTGTCCCCTTAAACATCAAATGCTCAATAAAATGGGAAATACCACTGATTTTCGGATTTTCATAACGTGAGCCGACTTTGGCGGTCACAAACAAAGATACCGCTCGGGTATGATCTTGTGGCAACAATAAAACCGGAATACCGTTGCTTAATTTTATCAGCTGATATTTGTCCATAAGTATTAAACTAAATTATTTGTAAAATAGTTAACTAATTCGCTGATTGGAATGCGTGACTGCTCCATGGTATCACGATCGCGCACCGTCACACTATCATCTTCCAAACTGTCAAAATCAACGGTCACGCAATAAGGCGTGCCGATTTCATCCTGACGGCGGTAGCGTTTTCCGATATTACCATTGTCGTCAAATTCACAATGCCAACGAGTATTCAATTGTTTGAAAACTTCTTCCGCCTTGGCAATCAATTCCGGCTTGTTGCGCAACAACGGGAACACCGCGATTTTCACCGGCGCCACCACTTTCGGGAATTTCATTACCACGCGTTGCTCTTCGCCCTCGCCTTCCTCGGTATAAGCGGACAACAAAGTCATCAAAATTGCGCGATCCAAACCGAAAGATGGTTCAATAACGTGCGGCACAAAACGACGATTATTAGTAGCATCAAAATATTCCAATTTCTGACCGGAAGCATCACTATGTTGCGTCAAATCAAAATCGCCGCGGTTCGCCAAACCACATAACTCTCCCCAACCAAACGGATATAAAAATTCCACATCCACAGTTTTACGAGAATAATGAGATAATTTTTCTTTCGGATGTTCATAACGACGTAATGATTCTTCTTTGGCACCCAATTTTAAGAAGAATGACATCTGGTCGTTAAACCATTGTTCAAAAATATCTTCCCAAGCTTTTTCCGGATCAATGAAGTATTCAATTTCCATTTGTTCAAATTCACGCAGACGGAAAATAAAATTTCCGGCCACGATTTCATTACGAAAAGCTTTACCGATCTGCGCGATACCAAAAGGAATCTTCACGCGATTGGTATCCAAAACATTTTTAAATTCAATGAAAATCGCACCGGCGGTTTCCGGGCGCAGATAAATGGCACCATCCAAACCGTTCATTTCAGTTTTGAACATCATGTTGAAAAAACGCGCTTCGGTCCAATCAGCCTTGCCACAATTCGGACACTTAATTTCATTTTTCGCCAACTCGGCGCTCATTTCCTCCAAATTACCTTCCAAATCTTTACCGGTTGCTTTTTCAATCAAATGATCGGCGCGATAACGCTTTTTACAATTTTTACAATCCACCATCGCGTCATTGAAACCACCAACGTGGCCGGAGGCTTCCCACAATTTCGGATGCAATAAAATAGGTCCATCAATCCCAACCATGTCGACGCGATTATGAACAAAAGTTTTCCACCACAATTGCTTAATATTATTCTTCAATTCCACGCCATAAGGACCATAAGTATAAGAATTGGCCAAACCACCATAAATCTCCGACGCCAAATAAGCAAAACCCCTGCGCTTACACAAAGCTACCAATTTTTCCATTGAATCCGCCATAAAAATATTAGTTAATTCTCTTAAAAGCCACTTTCAATTCGGGAATATATTTATTTTCATACTTATCCACCAACTCCACCTGTTCATTTTTCATCAACAATGACAAAGCAATATCCTTCAACAATTCCTCATCGGTTTTAATGTCAATTTTAAAATTTTCCATCTGATCATAATTGATCATATTGCTGGTAATCAATTGCTTTTCCAAAATTTTCAATTCTTTACGTTTTTCATCCACCTCCGCTTTCATTTTGGAATAACTGAAATCATTGGTCAAAACATCCTTGGCGGAATTTTTTAACTCTTTCAATTTGCCTTTATTCTCTTGAATGCGTTGATAAACTTCTTTGATTTTTTTTTGTTGATCTTCGGACATGAAATTATTTTTAAGAATTAAATCGTCATGATTTCTTTTTCTTTTTCCTCACCCATCTCCTCAATTTTTTTGGTATAATCACCGGTCAGTTTATCTATTTTGTCAAAAGTGCTGAATTTATCATCTTGGCTGATTTCTTTGTTTTTTTCCAATTCATTGATATCTTCACGCATTTTTTCACGCACCTTACGCACTTGCACTTTTGATTCTTCCATCTTTTGCTTTAACTGCTTAACCAAATCTTTACGAGTTTCCTCGGTTAAAGCGGGAATATTCAAACGAATCATCTGTCCGTCATTAACCGGATTGATGTTTAATTCGGCTTTATTCAAAGCTTCTTCAACCGCGCGCATATTGCCTTTATCCCAAGGAGTGACGGTAATCAAACGCGGTTCCGGGACGCCAATGGTCGCCACGTGTTCCAACGGCATTAAAGAGCCATAAACGTTGACCATCACGCCGTTTAACATTTGAGCGTTGGCGCGTCCGGTACGCAAAACACTGATATTTTTCTTAGTAAATTCAAGAATTTTTTCCAATTCCGGTCGATAAGGTTCCAACATAAATATTAAATTTTATTATTAAAATCTAAAACTATCTTATAAAAGTTTTGTTGACAAATCAAGGGAAAAACTACTGTTGCGGCGGTTTGCGCAAACCGATCAAAATTTGCGCGTTGGCAGGGGCGGTGCTGGCGGCACTGCCTTCTTTTATCGCTGAACCTTGCACTAAAATACAATAAACCCAACTGGCTGCCGGAATCTTGAAAGCCGCCCAATTTTGACCGCCGTCATTACTGTAATTGAAAGAACGATCGGTACCATAGACAATTTGTTGCGGATTACTCGGATTAAAAGCGACGGAATAAACCACCAATTCTCCGGGAGCGCTCAAAATCGGCAAAGATTCCCAAGTTTTCCCGTTATCGGAAGTTTTAATCAAACCATATTTACTGGCGGTAATCAAAGTATTGCTATTCGGATCATAGGCCAAATCACGAACGTCGCGCGCCCCGTTAAATTCTTTTTGCGGCTTAACACTATCCTCGGACCAGGATTCACCACCATCTTCGCTCAAAACCGCGCCCGTACCGTAAACACCGGCCCAAACGATTCTGGTATCTTTACCCAAAACAATGCGATGCACCGGTTTTTTAAAGCGATACATGGTTTTCCAGGTTTTCCCACCATCAATGGTTTTAATCAAATCACCATCCATGGTGCCAATGTAGATAATATCCGGGTTAAAATTGTCCACCGCGATGGCATCCACTTCGGCGCTCGGGGAATCATTATAATGAATACTTTCAAAACTACGCCCGCAGTCTTCACTCTTGTAAACATAACGACCGGTGGTGGCAAATAAAGTACATTTTTCTTTCGGATGCACCGCCACGCCGTTAACTTTACCGGTTTTCAAACCGCGCGTTTGGTTCCAGGATTCACCGAAATCATAGGAATAAAACATCCCCATGGAAGTCCCGATATACAAAGTATTAACATCTTGCGGATCATTTACCAAAGAATAAATATCCAAACCGCTAATGTTTACCGATTCGGTTTTAACGGTGGCAACCGAACTTTTCACCTGCCAAGTCTTACCAAAATCTGCGGTTTTAAAAATACCCCCCAAAACGGCGGTACTGGTATTGCTCCCACCACCGATACAGGCACTTAAAAACATCGGCAAAGCCACGATCAGCGCGATAAACAAACTTTTTTGCAGTTTCATATTTGTTTTGCTTATTAAAAATTAATCAATAAATTTTCCAAAGTTAGCGCCAAATTAACATTTTTGGTCAAACTGAGCCGCGCGTCCTGAATTTTCTTTAAAAACAGGTGCAGCGCCGCCGTCTCGTATTTCTGCGCCAAATCGCGCAAACGGGTGACGCGCGGCATCAAATAAATCAAAGATTTCAAATCATTCTTAATTAATAGCATATCACGAAATATGATTTCTAACAAATCCAAAAGCTCTAAAGCCAGCGCTTTTTGGCTGTTATAATCCTTGGCTTTTTCCATAATCATGGACTGCATGGCGGCAAAACGATCAGCATAAAAATTCTCAAATAAATTCAAAGCCTGATCAACTTTTTCCAAGTAATGCTCATAAATTTCCCGATTTTCGCAATAACGCAAGGCCCGCTCCGGCAAACCGGCTGACAAGTGGGCGATGTTTTCCGCCAATTCATTATTGATTTGATAAACATCCAATAAATATTTTTTAATCAACGGCAAAGGACGGCTTTTAAAAGAAAAAGACTGGCTGCGCGATAGTAAAGTCGGCAAAACCTGCTCGCGATTATTGGCCAACATGAAAAACATGGTGCGAGCCGGCGGTTCTTCCAAAATTTTCAACAAAGCGTTGGCTGAGTCGGTATTCAAAAGCTCGGCGTCCTTAATCAACACCACCTTAGGCAAACTCAAAAACGATTTTTGACTTAATTTTTCCCGCAAATCACGCACTTGCTCAATACTGATATTTTGATTCAACTTCTTGTTTTTCTGATCATATTCGCGCTCCAAAACATAAAAATCGGCATAAGAACCTTTTTCAAATTGCCACTGCACTTTGGCGCCATAATCGTCATCCAAACCATGCAAAATAAAAGTCAAAGCCGCCTCGCGCGCCACGCGCCCCAAACCGGACTCGCTTTTCCCCGTAAACAAATAAGCGTGATGCCATTTTTCCGATGCCAAAACTCGATCAAAATAATCAACGATTTCCTGATAAAAATATTTACTGAACGGTGACCACGCTTTCATACTAATCATTTATTTTTAAAAACGCCTTCATTGTCAACTCAGCAGCGTTTTCCCAAGTGAATTTAGGTAAAATCAAATTGGCTTTGGCAATCAAAGCTTGTCTTAATGATTCATCAAATGCCAAATTTTTCATGGCACTCGCCAAATCATTGATATTTAACGGATCAACCAAAACCGCGCCATCGCCGGCGATTTCCGCCATCGCCCCGTAATTGCTGGTAATTACCGGCAACTCCACCGCCATCGCTTCCAAAATCGGAAAACCAAAACCTTCATACAAAGACGGAAACAAAAAGACACGCGCCCCGGACAAAGCGGTTTTCAATTCCGCCCGACTCAAATACCCCAAAAATTTAATATCATTTTTGAACTCACTTTGCTCGGCGTATTCTCTGATTTGTTCATAACCAAAACCGGGCTTCCCCATCAAAAACACCAATTGGTAATCCTGATCACCACTTTCTTTTTTGAAAAGCTCAAACGCCTTAATCATGTTCAAATTATTTTTCTTATTTTCCACGCGACCGACAGTCACAAAATATTTCTCTTTCAGTTGATGCTTGGCTCGTAAATCCGCCCAGCCACTCACATCCTTTTTGAAATTGTGATAATCAAAGCCATGATAAACCAAATGCACGCGCTCCTGGGCCACGCCGTAAAAATTCAACAAATCGTCTTGCGTGGTTTTTGATGGCACTAAAAAATCCGCGCCTTTTTTAATCGCGGACTTTACTGCCCAATCTTGATACTTCAACTCCTTGGCGGAATAAGCGCTGGTAAAATATTTAAAAGCCAAATCATGCACGGTCATTACCGCTTTGCCTTTATACAAAAAAGGAATGACATGCGCCGGCACGAACAACAAATCAATCTTGTCTTTTTTCAACTGACGAGGCAAGGCCAACTGTGTCCAAAAATATTTAAACCACCATTTCACGCCGACAAAATGCCAATTACTCGGAAACTTTTTTTGCCAGGCGACATCACCCTCTCCTAACTTTTCCGGATAATAAATAAAAAATTGATGATTTTGACTTTCCGGCAAATCTTTTAAATTTTCCAACAAGAGCACCGCGTACCACTCCACGCCGGTTTTGGCCGTGTTCCACAGACAGGCCCCGTTAATGCCGATTCTCATGATTTTTATTTTCAAAAAATTATTTGGTCGCCAAAATACTGCGACGATACAATTCCAAATTATCCAAAGTCAAACCGGTTCCCTTCACCACGCACAATGGCGCGTCCTCGGCGATATACGCCGGCACGCCGGTGGCGCGATGCAACAATTTATCCATATTGCGCAACTGACTGCTGCCACCCGATAAAATCATTCCTTTATCCATCACATCCGCCGCCAATTCCGGTGGCGTGTTCTGCAAAACCGATTTCACCGCTTGCACGATTCCGGTCAATTCCGGTTGCAAAGCGTCGGTGATGTCATTGGAACTCAAACGCACGGTTTTCGGCAAACCGGTCACCATATCCCGTCCGTTCACGTCCATAAACAATTCATCATCCAAATACATGGCCGAACCGATTTCAATTTTAATATGTTCCGCGGTTTGATCCCCCACCGCCAAATTATATTTTTTCTTAATATGACGAACCACCGCTTGATCCAATTTATTTCCACCGATGCGCACGGAAACACTGGTAACAATACCCCCCAAAGCAATCACCGCAATTTCTGAAGTACCGCCCCCGATGTTCACAATCATGTGGCCGCTCGCCCCGCCAATCGGAATATTGGCGCCAATCGCCGCCGCCAACGGTTCTTTAATGATATACGCGGCTTTGGCGCCGGCCGCAATCACGGCATCAATCACGGCGCGCTTTTCGGCGGACGTAATGCCGGCCGGCACGGACACCATCACTTCCGGACGAAACAATCTAAAACCACCCATCGCTTTATTGATGAAATAACGCAACATTACCTCAGTCGTACGATAATCGGCAATCACACCGTCTTTTAAAGGACGATAAGCGACAATGGAATCGGGCGTGCGGCCCAACATTTCCTTGGCGTCGTTGCCGACCGCCAAAATCTGACGATCAATCAAAGAAATCGCCACCACGGACGGCTCATTCAAAACAATGCCGTGTTTTGGCAAATATACCAAAGTATAAGTTGTTCCCAAATCAATGCCTATTTTTTTCTGAAACATGTTTTTATCTAATTTTAAAAATGACTGAATATGCTTATTTTACGCTGTAAAAAGCGAAACTGTCAATCTACCACTTGTCATTGCGAGACGGCGCGAAGCGACGACGAAGCAAAACTAGGCCAGCCCCCGCTTGCCGGCGCGCCACTTAGCGATTTCCTGATGATTTCCGCCCAATAAAACCTTAGGCACGGTATAAACTTTCTTCCCGATTTTTACTTCAGCCGGCTTGGTATATTGCGGATATTCCAAAACCCCTTCCACGTTATGTGATTCCTCGGATAAAGATTCTGACGCCCCCAAAACGCCGGGCAACAAACGAACGATACTATCGGCCACCACGCCCGCCGGCAATTCTCCACCACTCAAAACGTAATCGCCGATGCGAATTTCCTCATCCACGAAAGCCATCACCCGTTCATCAATCCCTTCATATCGTCCGCAAATAAAAATCAATTGATCGTATTGCTTGCTGAATTTTTGGGCGCTCGCTTGTTTCCACACTTTGCCCTTGGCGGACAACAAAACGGTCGCTGTTTTTTTCTTTTTACGAATACTCTTCCAGGCTTTATAAACCGGCCCCACTTGCATTACCATGCCCGCTCCGCCCCCGTAAGGTGTATCGTCCACGTGGCGGTGCTTGTCCGCTGAAAAATCCCGAATATCCACGTAATCAACCTGAACGATTTTTTTATCCTGGGCGATGCGCATCATTCCGCAATCAAAATACGCTTTTAAGCTTTCCGGAAAAATCGTCAAAAAAACCAAATGTAATTTTTTCATATTTTTAAAATTAATTTACTCCCGCTAAAAACGGCGTCAGCCACGCTTCGATGGCGGCACTCACGCCCAAACCAACTATAATTATAACAAATCCCAAAGAAATTCGCTTGATGAATTGCCAACGCGTCAACTCCGGCAAATATTTTTTCGGCAAATAAATTTTCAACCAAAACAACAATGCCAACCACGCCCCTACAAAAAAGAATAATAATTCAAAAATGCCGTGCGGTAAAATCATCAGCGCCGCCTTACTCCAAGTGATTGATGATAAACTGTAAGCGACCACCACGCTAATCACCAAACCGTTAAGATATTCTATCAAGAACGGTACAAACAACAAGAAGGAAAACAACCAAGTGATTGCCAAAACCTGAATGTTGTTTTGCCAAATATACAAAAATAACGGCCACCCCCGCGCGTCGGCCGGTAACTCTTCCAACATTTTTTGCGCCACCGCTTTCAGCAACTCAGTCTTTGTAGACTCACCAATGATGAACACGGAAAGTATTCCCAAAACAAAAACCGCCAATAAAATCCAGAAAAGCCGAGCGTGTTCTTTGAAGATTTCCTTGAAAAATTTCATGATAAAAAAATTAAACGTTTTGTTTATTATTGCGAAAAATATGGGAATTGGCAAATAAACAAAAACACCCCGCACAAACGAGGTGTTTTCTATCAAAGAAACAAATTGTTCTTAGATTTTCAAATCATCCATATCATCGTGGCTCATGCCATTCCCATTGTCATAATGAGAACCTTCGCTTCGATTTGGATCATAAATCTTCAAATTAACGCGAGCGTTGTTGCGGGCGCCAACGATCTTCAATAAAGTTCGAATAGCGCGAGCGGTTTGTCCTTGACGACCAATCACAAAGCCCATGTCGGCCGGATTAATCTTTAAAGTCAATAAAACGCCTCGTTCATCAACTGTGCGATCAATTTGCACATCTTCCGGATGAGCAACAATGGTCTTCACAATGAATTCCAAAAAATTTTGATCCATGACATTATCAGTCATTGCCGTGTTTTTTAATAATTAGATCAAACTGATTTAAATTATCAGTTAAAGATAATTTATCATTTTGAGAAAAAATTGTCAAAAATATTTTTATCTTTTTACCGCCCCATCATCCCTTCAAAATCTTGATTCAAAACCGCTTGGTAAGAATATTGGGAATCATTTTTTTGATTGACGATAATCGGACTGATCGCTTGGAAACTTCGGCCCAAATCGGTATTGGGGAATTCCAAGTTCAAACGATTGGTGGTGCCGGGTTGTTTCTGAATCAATAATGAATATTGACCCGCTAAATATTGTTGATAAACATAATCAGGCAATTCATAAGTCAAAGACAAAGTTTTGGTTTGTCCGGGCTCAATGGAAATAAACGCGCCAAACACGGTTTTTCCAAACTCCTCGCTTGTCTCCACCTTACCGATTTCCTTGGAGCGATCCTTCTTCATTTGCCCGCTGGAAGAAATCAATTTACTGCCCTTTGGCACATAGAAACGCGTAAATGAATTTAAACGCGTATGCTTCCAAGTGAACGTTCCATTATTTTGGTAAGTCATGGCGGCGGTGGCCAACAGTTTTCCATCCTTCTCCACTAACTTATAGGACAAAGTTTTTTCCATCACCTCATCGGTTTTCAAACTGGCGAGATTGGTATCCACCACGAACAAATAATCACCGTTAACACTCTGCACTTCACCGGTCCAATCATTGCTGCGCACGATATCCATGGCCAAAGGATCTTTAAAATACATTAAAATTTCTTTTTCATTTAACAATTCCACGGTCAACAAAATCACTTTTTGTAAATCACTGAATGGTAAAGAGAACAAACGTTCTTTCAAAGCGATGGCAATATCCGCTACCACGTTCTTGCGTTCATCAACCTGCAAGCCCTGCTGGTGCCAATCCACTTCCACTTTATACTGCAACAACTCAGTAAAGTTTTCCGCCGAATATTTTTCTCCCTCCACCTCCAAACCACCCAAAAGCAACAATAAACTTTCAATCAAACGCGGCGTCACGGCAATCACGCCATCAAAATTCGGGGACGTTTCACCGATAATCTTTTTTTCATCTTCATAAAAACGCAATAAAGTATAAGCACTGGTCGGAAAATCCGGTGACCAATTGGCGTCACGGAAAAAATACGTATTCACCAAATAATCCTTGATCGGCTGTGGGGGCTCGGCCTTAAAACCGGCGTCGGTCGCGGGATTGTCCAAAGAATAAACATCATGAGTTTTAAATTCCACGATTTCCCCGTCTTTCACTTTTAAAATTCCATAAGTGCCGATAAAACCACCGGTCGGACGCAACTCCCAAGGATTTTGCAACAAAAACAAATACTGTTTTTCTTGCGGATAACCGGCGACGCTCGGCAAAACGCGCGCCGCCTGATAAGCGAAATTCAAAATTTCATTGGCATCCAATAATTTTATTTTTACGAAACGCAAATATTCACCCCATGGTCCGAAAAATTTATCTTCATCAATTTGATACATTGATAACAAAGCCAAATTAATATGATCACGGATTTGCAAAATCACTTCCGGACTGGCGGATAATTTTGCCAATAATTGTCGGCGATCTTCAGTTGGAATTTGATTAAAAGAAATTTCCTGATAATTTTCATAACCGGCATAAATGTCCGCGAAAAATTTTGTACCCAAACTCAAAGCGTCAGTCAAATGTTCCAAGGATTGCAAACCGCTCAAACCAACCCGCCGATAATTTTCCAAAACCACAAATTTCGGCAAAGAAAAATCCTCCACGATTTTGTAACTCCGCTCCCACGCTTGGCCGGCCGATGCCGAATACTCCGCCGCCGCCGTGTAATCTTTTTCATTTAAAGCGTTCAAAGTTTGCGTGACAAAATATCGTCCCTCGGTTAAAGATAAATATAAATTGGCGCCATCTCGCCACTGCGGCGCCGTCCAAATCAACAAAGCAATCAACGCCAACAAAGCCACGCCAATCAAAACCCACAACAAATAAGTAACACCCTTAAAAATGGCGATTAAACCACCCAACAACCAATGAGGGGCGTCTTTGGGGGACGACAGCGGTGGTAAATATTGTTTGGCTTTTATTTTTTGATTTTTGTTTAATAACATATTGGAGTTTAAATCACTCGCTAATCTTTAAATTTTTTGAAAAATCGACGGGCGCTCTTAATGTGAATCCAAGTTAAACGATTGGTCAAGTTTTTCCACAACGACCCACGATCCGATTCTTTGGCGTGTAAATGCACCGCCTGCGCCAAAGGATAATAAATAACTTGCTGATTTTTTCGGTGAACGCGACGACAAAAATCTGTGTCTTCAAAATACATAAAATATTCTTCATCAAAACCGTTCAACTCTTCAAAAACCGCGCGCCGCACCATCCAAAATGAACCCATCAACCAATCCACATTTTGTGGCTGCGTTAAATCCACATCTTTCATTAAAAACCGCTCCAAATCTTTTTGTCCGGCAGCGGTCTTTCCCAAGAAAGTACGACGATAAGCCGGAGTCATTCTTTGATAATATCTGAAACACGACTGCTGCGCTTTCCCATTACCATAAACCAACTGCGGACTGATTAAAGCCGCTTCCGAATGGTCTTCCAAATACTGATACAATTTTTCAATCGTGCCGGGCAAAACATGAATGTCCGGATTTAAAATCACCAAATATTTACCGGTGGCATGCTTGGCCAATTGATTATTACCCGCCCCGTACCCACGATTGGGAAATGAAAAAAACTTTAAGTTTGGCAAATCGCCGTACAATTCCGCCAACATTTCACCGGTGCCATCATTGGAATTATCACCGACGATAATTTCGTATTGATACGGTAATTTCAACTCACCGATGTTTTTCACCAAATTTCTGGTTAAACCCTTGGTCTTGTAATTGAGAATCAAAAATGACAAACCCATATTATTTCATCCACATTGATAAATCACTGTTCTTAATATACTTTAATATAACTTGTCGTTTTTGCAAGATGCGCTTCTTCAACCTGGCACGTTCGCGGGTGGCGCGCCACCAAATTTTCGGCGCAGTAAAAAAACATTTTAAACAGCTAGCCCAACGATGAAAGGTGATTGGCAAGCAATATTTCCCCCAATTGGCTGTTTTATCGGTAAACAAAAAATAATTCCGGAAATTATACATTTTATGAAATGACGATCCGGATTGCTCCGGTTTAAGCGTTCGAAAATGCCAAGCGGTCGCGCGCGTGGCGACAAAAGCCGCCCACCCCGCCAAACGCAAACGTAAAGCCAAATCAAAATCTTCCTGATAAGCGAAAAAATCATTATCAAAATATTCATTTTCATAACGCACGCTTTCCAAGGCGCTTTTTCTATACATCACCAAAGCACCGGACACGCCGAACACTTCCCGATTGCCATGCTTATCCACTTCAATTCCCCGTTCTCGTAAGACAAGCTGCAAATCATCACCGCGTAAAATATTCTCAGCCAAAGATTGACCGGCCAAATCATCATAAACTTGATAATTTTTTTTGATCACCAAACCAAAACTATCAACCATTGCCGACTTCTCAAAATCAATCAAACGATACAACAACGGTCCTACTGCGCCAGCTTTAGGATTGGCATCCATGCTTTTTACCAATTCTTCCAAACAATATTCATCCAAAACCGTATCTTGATTAACCACCAACGCGTATTCGCCGCGCGCGCGCAACAACAATTTATTGACGGCACGCGTAAATCCCAAATTATTGTTTTGATATTCCACATTAATTTGCGGATAATCACGTCGTAAAATTTCTTTGGTCTCATCCAAAGAAGCATTATCCAAAATTTGAATTTCAAAATCACGATAAGTTTGTTTTTGCAAACTATCCAAGCACTCTTTTATGAATTTGGCGCCATTCCATGTCACCAAACACACGGAAACTTTTGCCATAAATTAATACTGATTATTATTTTCGCACTTTCGGCGTCACCCAAAACCCCAAATATTTACCGAACATCAAACGCGTCTGCGATTCGGCGGCCGGAATTGATCCGAAGAAAATCATTACGAACGGCAACAACACCCACTGCAAAAGCATAAATAAATATTTCCAAGGTGAATAACGCTCCGGACGTTTCGGCAATAAAACCAAAAAGACAAACGCCGACAACAGAATACCCACCATGCCAACCAACATAATATTTTCCAAGGCGAACGGGGCATTTTGAACGAAGGCGGAAGAAGTCATCAAATCATTTTTGTACCAAGTATTTTGAATGTATAACGGGAGATAACCCAAAATGAACATCAAAATCGGACCGGTCGCCCACAAATACATTCCTTCCATCAAATTGAAAAGATAATGAATTTTTCTGCTCAAAGCGATTTTCGGACGATGCCAAAATTCCCAAACCATATACGGAAAATGTTCCACGCCCCAGGCCCAACGACGTTGTTGTTTGTATAAATTTTTAAAAGATTGTCCCCAATTTTCCCCCAAAACCGTATCCATGGAAACCGGAATATACAGCGGCGTCACGCCGTATTCACCGTTATAATGCATAAAACAATGCAAAAAAATTCGGGTGTCGTCAGTCACAATATCGGGCGCCCAAAATTCCACGTCCACCAAAGCGCGAAAACTCATGCTATGGGAGGAAAAAGTATATAATCTTTCCGGACGCATCAATTCCCCCAACAACCACATGGTCGTGGAAAACGCCGCCACGCGCATCGGGCCGGGAGAATCCCACATGTTATTGTTATATAAAACCACCGGCTGATAGGAGCTGCGCGTCGGATTGGGGTGACTCAAATAAGTATAAGTCAAATGCGCGAAATATTGAGGATGAACCGAAGTATCACAATCAAAATACGAAACAATCAACTTGTCATAATCCAAACCCAATTCATCAATTAATTCTTTGGAACGCTTGCCCATCCAGTTGGCATTGGATCCTTTACCTTTAATTTCCCCGACTAAACCATCGGGATGCTCGGTAAACAAAATATGATAAAAATCACCTTCAAAATTTTCTTTCACTTGCGCCGCCACCTGCCGAAAATTTTCACCGGCACGGCCTTCACCACCCAAAACAATCAACATTTTTTTCTGATCGTAATTGCAATTTTTCAAATGCTCAAAAGTACTTTTCAAAACATCATAAGTTTCCGTATACATCGGTAAATAAATAATCTGGTAATACTCTTTCCACTGCGGATATTTTTCCTTCAACAATTTAAACCAATCTTTCTTGATGGCCACTCTAAAACGGAACCATGACGCGATAAAATTATACAAAAAATAATAAATACGAATAATAAAAAATATCGCGTAAACGATAATAAAATAAATAACCCAAATCGGTTTTATGAAAGACAAAATCAAAGTTCCAAAAAAAGTTACCCACAATAAAATTCCCGGAATCATTTCCAAGAAACGAAACAAACGGGAACTTTGCTGCAAATGTTGCAGCGGAAATGGTTTAAATTTCATTGATAATTATCGTTAAATTAATTTTTAGTGAATTTCCAAACCAACAAACTGATTACACCGATGCCAAAAATGAAGGCCAAACCGAAAATCAATTCGCCGGTAACACTACTCTCCGCACTGATTAAATTTTCCCAATCAGTCACTTTAATCGCTTCCGGATGTTCGGATTGCCATTTTTTTAACTTAGCGGAAGGCTGCTCGCAACCATTATCAATACAATTTTGCACGGCACTACGATAGGCCGCCGGATCATAACCGACAATCCATTGATCACCAATCGCCACGCTCGGCACACCGTCGGCGCTTTGTCCGTAAGTGGCGGCCATCTCACCAAATAAAATCTGATTATCAGTGGAACCGTTTAATTCCAAATCAATCAACTTTATGATGGAGTTATCTTGCGCCATTTGTTCCAAAACCGGACGTGCTTGAGCGCAATGCGCACAACCCAAACTGTTAAAAAACCACACTTCAATGGTTTTTTCTTCTTCGGCCGCGAACGCCGGCAACGCCACGAACGTCATTGCAAACGCCGCCAATAATAAAAATTTCTTAAACATAAATATCACTGATTATTTAATAATTCCAATTAAACTATAAATTTTTTCCATTTTAGCGCGCGCCACATCGCGTGCTTTTTCCGCACCTTGTGCCAAAACTTCCAACATATATTCATTGGATAACTGATTATAACGTTCTTGCACGCCGGTCAAAAACTTGGCAACGCTCTCACCAACCGCTTGTTTGAAATCACCATAGCTGGCTGAATCAAATTGTTGTTCGGTTTTTTCAATCGGCATATTTTCCAAAATGCTATAAATTTCCAAGAGGTTACTGACACCGGGTTGATTTTCCCAATCATAACGCACCTTGGCAAAATTATCAGTCACCGCTGATTTGATTTTCTTAAAAGCACTTTCCGGACTGTCTTTTAAAATATAAATCAAATTCTTTTCACCGCCATCACTCTTGCTCATTTTCTTTTCCGGGTTTTGCAAGCCCATCACGCGACTGCCGATTTTATTGATGGAATATTGCGGCACCACCAAAGATCCTTCGCCAAAACGATGGTTAAAACGCTCCGCCAAGTTTCGGGCTAATTCCACATGTTGCACTTGGTCATCACCAACCGGGACCTTTGTCGTATCATACAATAAAATATCAGCTGCCATTAAAACCGGATACATAAATAAACCGGCGCCAATATGTTCTTGTTTTTCGGTTTTTTCTTTGAATTGAGTCATTTTTCCCAATTCGCCCATACCGGCAATGCAGGTTAAAATCCAAGACAATTCAACATGTTCTCGCACATCAGACTGCAAAAAAACCACCGATTTTTTAGGATCAATCCCCAAACTTAAAAATAATTTGGCGATTTCCAAACTGCGACGACGAAGCTCAATCGGTTCTTGCGGAACAGTGATAGCATGCAAATCCACCACGGAAAAATAATTTGTTCCGCTATTTTCATTTTGTAACTGAACCCAATTTCTAATCGCACCCAAATAATTTCCCAAATGTAAATCGCCACTCGGCTTAGTTCCCGAAAAAATAATTTCTTTCATATTTTAACTTTAAATTTATAACTGCTTCACGTACAAACCATGAATATTACAATAAGCACGCACTTCTTTAATCTCACTGACCGGCACCGGCAATTTCAAGCTCGGTTCTGTGCCAATTTCCGGTTTATGTTTGAAAACACCGTTCAAAGTGGTCACCTCAATCCATTCAATGTGATGCTCTTCCGTCATCGGATGAAAAATTTCCCCGATGGTCACGCGGCTACCGCCGGTGGACTCTTCGGTGATCATCGGAATATGTTTCTTGGCTTCGCCAACTGTGGAATTTTCCGGAATTAAAGTCATGTCTTGATTGCAACAAACTAAAGTGCCAACTCCGATGTGAATCACTTCCACCATGTTTCCGCAAATTTCACATTTGTAAATCTGTTTTGATTGTGTCATAACGTTTTTTATTATTAATAATAGCAAAAATAGCTTCGCCCACGGGATTCCAGACATTTTGGCAAAACCAAAATTCTGGAATGACTCCCCAAACAGAATCATAACTCCTTACATTTTATCACAAAAAATTAAAAATAACAGCTATTTCTGGCAATTTGGACAAAAATGCGTCCCCCGCCCCACGAACTTCTTTTTAACGATTATTTCACCGCACCGCCCACACGGCTCTCCTTGTCGCTGAAAAACCTTTAATCTTTGCGCATAATTACCCGGCCGGCCACGCCCATCGCGATAATCACGAAAAGTCGTGCCACGCGCGCCCACCGCCTCCACAATAACCTTATAAATACAGTCAAATAAGCGTTTACGATCAGCCGGACGCAAAGTTTTCAAGACCCGTTGCGGACGCAAAGCGGCACAAAAACAAGCTTCATCGGCGTAAATATTGCCCAAACCGGAAATATATTTTTGATTTAACAAAAACGCTTTTAATTTAGCGGATTGATGTTTTCTAATCAATTTTTCAAAATCCGCCCACTGCCAAGTCGGGGTGCCGGGCTCCAAACCGTAATTTTTAAAGATTTCTTCCAATTCCGCCCGGTTCACCAGCGTGAAATAACCGAATTTCCGTAAATCATTGAAATACAAAGCACCGCCGTGGCTAAAAGTAACAGTAGCGCGGGTGTGGCGGTGCGGGACTTGCAAATCACGCTCTTCCTGCGTATGCCCGCCGCCAATCACGCATTTTTTATCTTTAAAAATCAGTTGCCCGGTCATTTTCAAGTGAATCAACCAATACACATCATGATTGATTTCCAAAATCAAAAGTTTGCCAATCCGTTGAATATCCTTAATTTTTTGATTTTTCAAACGCGCTGAAAAATCCTCGGCTGACATTTTTTTCACCAAATTGGGCCAAGTAAACTCAATATCTTTAATTGTTTGATGGCGCACGCAAGCCAATAAATCTTGGCGCACGCTCTCCACTTCAGGTAATTCCGGCATAAATAAACACTAACAATAAATTAAATTCTTCCACTGGAACCAAAGCCCCCGCCCCCACGCACCGTCTCCTCTCCCAATTCATCCACCGCCAACAAATTTCCTTGAACACAAGGACTGATAATCATCTGGGCGATACGCTCATTTTTTTTGATGACAAACGCTTCATTTCCCAAATTTATTACAATCACGCCCACTTCGCCACGATAAGAAGAATCAACCACGCCCCCCAAGGTATGAATCCCGAATTTCACGGCTAAACCGCTTCGATCGCGGATATTTCCCCAGTAACCATCGGGGATGGCGAGTTTAATGCCACATTTCACCAGAACGCGGGAGCCGGTCGGCAAAACATATTCCTCCGCTTGCATATCAATGATTTCTCCATTTTTGATTTCTCCCCAAACGCCGGAAGCGCGCAAATCAAAACCGGCATCACCGGGCTTGGCATAGGCCAAATCCTGCAAATCCGGCGTTAATTTTTGTACTTTTATTTCCATAAAATTTTCCTGATGACTAAGGTCTTTTTATATTAACATCAAATAAAATCATAGTCCAACTCGCCGCTTCGGTGATAATTCACGCTTTTGAACCACTGATTCATCTAAATAAACGTCGTTATTGTCATTCCGAACTTGGTTCGGAATCTTTAATACAAAAAATAATCACCATTATCATAATCAACTTACTGTCACACATTAAAGATCCTGAAACAAGTTCAGGATGACAAGACAAAAAACAAGGGGCGACAAAAAACCAATTATTTGAAACAAACTACATCACTTCACATTATAAAACACACAAAAACAAAAAATAACATCATAGCCCATCAGACAGGACAAAAGAACCACTTAAAGCTGGTAGCTTTCAACAAAATTTCAACAACGCTGACATCAGACGAATCAAAGTTCAAGACCGGGGATAAACTTCTCATCCGCCCTTACACCAAACCAATCACATATAATCAAAAAGACCCGCTTTAGCGAGTCTTTCATACTTGTGGGCCGGGGCGGATTCGAACCACCGAAGGCGGAGCCAGCAGATTTACAGTCTGCCCCCTTTGACCACTCGGGAACCGACCCATTTTTAAAGAAACTAGAGCCAACAGAGGGATTCGAACCCACGACCTATGGTTTACAAAACCATTGCTCTACCAACTGAGCTATGTTGGCGCGTTGACGAACCTCAAGGTTCTAGAACATAAAAATAATAGCTTATTATCAAAGGCAAGTCAAGAAAAACAAAAAAAGAACCGATAAAATCGATTCCTGAAAACCCTCATTTGCACTTAGCAGACGAGATTGCATTCGCAAATTCTTGGATGCATGCATCAAGTACCTTATGCCCCAATTCTTCCACCAGAACATCACTGATCTTCCAGCGGTAAAAAGCACAACGCAGACTTTCTTCCGATTCCGGCTGAAAATCCTTCTGCTTTTCAAGCCACATCTTAAATGCGGCTTCTAACTGAGGCAAATATTTGTTTTTTTCCGGCCAATCCTCACCTTCCAAAAACCATTTGATTTGCCAACTTGCTCGAAATATCCGCCAAGATTCTTTGGAAAAATGAACCTGCTCTTCGGAAATTTCTTCAGCTTTTTCATACTGCTCCAAACAAATTTTCACTGCCGGATTGTCATTGAAAGCTGGAATCACCTTAAATAAATACGCCTTTTTAAAGTCCATGTGAAAAACCCTCCCTTCTGTCATAATTAACCAAAAAACAAGAATTCTGTCAATCTTATTTTCCCTAATTTCCAAAAACTTACCCATTAAACTTCACTGCCGCGTAAGAAACATCATCGGGTTTGTGATATTTCTTCTTATTAACACCATTACCATGTGTAGATTTAATATATTCAGCCGCCTTAGCCTGCCCTTCCGGAGTGGAAAAATCACAGAACTCCATAACTTCTTGCAGCTGATTATTATCCATATTATCAAACAAACCATCTGAACCAAGAATAAACTGATCGCCTTCATTAACATCAATAATTTTTATATGATCAGGAGTTATTCTAGCAAAGTGACTAGTCGTTTGACGATTAATATTTTTAAAAAGATTTAAAATATTTTTACGTTTTTCATCATCAATACTTTGATCAGCTACCACAAAATTCATCACCGCATGAAAATCAAATTTGGGATCAGTTTTATCTTTAAAAACTTGATTGCCGACTTTCTCTAAATATGCAGTAAATTCCTCCGAATCAATCAACTTCAACAATTTACTCGCATCCACTGTATCCCCATTTTGTTCACAATCTTTCTTATAATCCTCATTTGCCTTATATCCCATACTATTTAAAACTTCCCCCCAACGAGCTGGCACCTCTTGTAAACTCCCAAAATTATCTTGAATCATATTCCATGCCGAATCTGATTCCCCTAGCTCCTCAAATTTACCATTGGACCCTAAACGAACAATACCACTATCACCAACATTAACAATAATTGCCTTATTTTTACCTTCGGCATCTTTATAAAACTTAACAGACGAACAGGTAATTTTTCCACCTGAGTCTTTGACCATATCAACCACCTGCTTAAATTTTTCAAAAACCAAACCCTTAATTTCCTCCTCAGTTTTCCCGGAAAAATCCCCCAAATCAAAATTTTCCATGCCTTTTTTAAATGCCTTTGCCGCCAAATCACCATCACCGACGCCCCCCATACCATCACCCAAAGCTATCATGTTCGATTGACGATTAAAAGCCACCGTATCCTCACATTTATCCATATTTCCTCTGGCTTTTGATCCCTCGTAAACCGAATACACATGGCTCATGCCACGCACTAAACCGGTTTCCCCCCACGTTTCAATGTTTTCCCCAATTGAAGAAACCTCATTTTCAACATGCACTACACCACCGGTACGCATCAATTCTTGATATTGTTTGACTGTTTCTATGTTTGGTTCAGGCAAATCATCTACAATTTCATAATCCCCTTTCTCCAAAGGTTCAAGATATTCCGACACTGGTTCAGCCTTTGATTTTTCTACCGCCGGCCCCACCACACCAACATCCTTACGCAAACTCCTAGGCGACAATAAAGCTTCCGTTTTTTTAATCAACACATCCAACGAATCTTCCTCCGGAGATTCTTCGTACTCTGCGATTTCAGTCATATCATCAATTACGGGTGGAAGTGGCGGTGGTTTCTTAATTTGATCTTCAAAATTAACTGCCATAATATTTTGATTTTATTTCTTATTTACTTGCGTCGGCGGAATCGTATCTCCGGATTTTTTACTTAACCGCTCCAAAGGCTCAGGCGTATCTGCCAATTCTTTAATAATTTTCAAATAATATGAATCTTGATTTAAAATATCCTCGTCAATCGGCAAGTTTTTATCTTCGTAACGCTTTTTTATCGCCCCACGCTGAAACGCCGCCAACGCCGCCATCAAATGCGCCACCGAATATTTCTCCGGCAGAGAATAATAATATTCCAACATTTGACCAGTACTCCAGCCTGACAATTTAGTGTTTTTATCCAAAGCCAAATCACTGATTAAAGCGTATTCCAAATCAGTGTGCTCATATAAATCTCCCTCGGAAACACCAAAATTTTTAGTTGCCAAAAACGATTTTAAAAACTGATAAATATTTTCCGTGTATTTATATTTTGACCACAACGATTCAACTTTTTTAGCATTATCCGCACGTAAATCAAAATGTTCATCCACGGTCCTAATTTCCAAATCAAAATCTTCAGAATCCTTTTTCTCGGTTTTCTCGATTTTTTCCATTCTTTTGTAATCACGATATTCCGCCTTACTTTTTTCAATTACATTTTTATTAAACAAATTCGTCAAATTTTGCCATTGTTTTTCCAAAGAAGCCAAACGCTCATCGTAATTTTGAAAGGTTTGTAAATATTCAACCAACAATGGGCCATATGACATATTAATCTTATAACGAGCGGCCGCCTTACCCGCTTCACTGGTCACACCAAACTCTGTTTCAGCATTTTCTTCAAAATTATTTAAAGATTGATACAAATCATAAAACTCCTGCCATTTATCACGCACCCTTTGGCGCGTTTCATTATAATTAACCAAAACATTTTGGCTGAACGTTTCAAAATCTTTTTTAAAATAATCAAAATCTTTAGTTTCATTCACTTTAGTACGCCACTCTTTCCAATCACTCTCCATATTTTTCACAAAATCATCAATCTGTGATTTAGTACGATCCAAATTTCTTTTTGCTTCTGCCAAATCAAACTCCTGCTCTTTTTTAAAATTTTGAAAATCTTCCGGAAGTCTCTCCGTGATTTCTTCATCAGTCGATCGCAAACTCCGCGCCTCCAAATCAGTACCAAAAACTTGCGTACCCTTTTGGAGTTCCACTGCAGATGAACTCTTAGAATCAAAAATTTCCGGATGCTTCCGTTCACTGTTTCTTTTCGCCTGTCCCTCCAAATCATGCAGGGTACGATGTGATTCTATACTAACCATACTTTCTCAAAATTTTTTACTCTTCTATCTTACCATTTTTTAACAAATTGATTAAGTACTCCTTGGCCGCTTCATACTCGTTGGGAATAACCCCTTCTAAAATCGCTTCTTCAATCAAATGCTTGTAATAACCGACTTGCTTGCCCGGCTGCAAATTAGCCAATGCCATAATTTCATCACCGCGCACCGGCGATTGAAAAGCGCGCAATTGGTCTTTCTCACGCACCTCCTGCAAGCGACGCAAGATGAATTGAAACTTTTCCTTCTTTTCAGCGACGCGCTTGGGATTGGCCGAAGTCAAATCACTGCTCGTCAAAAGCAACAAATCATCCAAATCTTCATCAGCTTTAACAATCAACCGACGAATGGCGCTGTCCGTGACCTGCTCTTCGGTCAAAGCAATCGGACGCATATGCAAATACACCAATTTTTTCACTTTTTGTCCCAAATCTTTGGGCCAACGCATGCGCTTGAAAATCGCGGGAATCATTTTACTGCCCACCAATTCATGATTATAAAAAGTCCAACCCTTACCCTCGCGAAACTCGCGAGTCGGGAACTTACCAACATCATGAAACAAGGCAGCCAAACGCAAAGCCAAATCCCCGCTCTGCTCGGCGACCCTATCCAACACTTTCAAAGTATGTTCCCAAACATTTTTATGATGACTACCATGCTCTTCATAATCCTGAATATCCAAACGATCCAATTCCGGCAAAATCACTTTTAAAATTCCGGTTTCTTTCAATAAATGCAAACCGATTGATGGCTGCGCCGCCCCCATGAGCTTAAAAAACTCCTCGCTGATACGCTCCACCGAAATAATTTCCAAACGGTCCACCACTTGAAACACCGCCTGATACACTGACGGATCAATGGAAAATCCCAACTGCGCTGAAAAACGAATCACGCGCATAATGCGCAACGGATCATCATAAAAAGTCTGCACCGGATCCAATGGCGTGCGCAAAATTTTCGCTTCCAAATCTTTCCGACCATCCAATAAATCCACCAATTGCCCAAAATTATCTTTATTCAAACCAAAGGCCAAAGTATTAACAGTAAAATCCCGGCGCAGCACGTCGGTTTTTAAATCCGCTTTTTGAACAATCGGATTGCGCGATTCCACGCGGTAACTCTCGGCGCGCGCCGTCACGAATTCCAAAATATAACCATGATAAGGAATCATCGCCGTGCCAAAATTCTCGTAAACAACCAGGGTGTCCACTTTCCAAAAATCAGCCAATTTCTTAGCGAATTCCGGAGCATCACCCAAAACCACGAAATCAATATCATGGGATTCCTTATTCAAGAAACGATCGCGGACATAACCGCCGATCACGTAAACTTCCATTGATAAAGAATCGGCCAATTCACCGATCATTTTAAAAATTTGTTCCGCCGTCATAATAGCTTATTACTGTAAGCCCAGTTCTTGTTTTCTCATCCACATTTTGATTTTAAACCATAATTCTTCCACTTGTCCTTCAGAATTATGACTGTTATTCACCAATGCGAAAAATTTATCCGGATAATTGCCCTGGGTATGCAAAAATCTTCGTTTGAAATAGGTGTTGAAATCAGCCGGTGAAAAATTAACATTACCGACAAATTGTTTTTCTCCAAACTGACGCTTGTTCAAGCGCTCCATCACAATATTTAAATCACAAATTACATTAATCAACAATAAATGTCCACCCAGTTGCTCCAAACGTTTTTCCAAAGTCTTATAATAAGTCACCACGTCGCCATCTAAAATAAAACTGACCCCCTCCTTCAATAAATAACTGGCACGTTCCAACGATAACCACTCAATCAATTCGCGATCCTCATGATCATGCCCTTTTTCATACAAAAAAGCGCGAATATCATCATGGGAGAACAAAGGTAAATCGCTTTTCTGCTTCAATATGTGGGCGACGGTGCTTTTTCCTACGCCGGTCAAACCAACAAAGGAAATCACAAAAAGCGGCTTTTGGTTTTTCTCCAACTGATTCAAGTCCACCGTGTGTTTGATAAGATCCAAAAGCAAAGCTTTTTTGGAATCACTGGACATATTTTTATTTTACTTTTTAAATTACGAAAAACTTATATTCTTGAAAATTCTTCTTTCAATTTACCTATTTGACCTTGCAAACGAGCTTTTCGTAATGGGATTTTTTGCGTCAATGGATTTCTTAATTGTTCATTCAATTCCTCCAACAACTTTTCCCCCGCCATTTTCCGATTAACTTTTCTTTTTTCCGAAAATCGCAAATGAATTATTGCATCCGCATTAAGCTTTTTATCTTGATCCCAAACTGCCTTAGCATATTCAAATGATTTAGGAATTAAATCAGATTCTAATTCTAAAAATTCCCTAATTTTTTGAGGATCCAATTTATCATTATTAACTAAATCATCAAAGATTTCCCGTCTAATATTTTTTAATTTATTTTCAACCCATTCTCTATCAGGTTTTTGTTTCCACTCTTCCACTGCCGCTTTCAAACCTCCAACTATCAACTCATAATCCGCACCTTTTGCCTCTGTCGAACTTGCTAATTTATCAAATATCTTCAAATCTTCCTCTGTGGATTCGGGAACAATTTGGTTACCGGAAGCTACCGATGGATTTTCAAAACTCATAATTTTTTTTCTTATTTTTAATCAATTTTAATTGCACCAATATTATACCACAAAAACTCTAAAACAAAAAATCTCCCACCACCACATCCGCCAATTTCAAATCTTCCGGCGACAAATTAGTGCTCAACGCCACCACTTTCATACCGGCAGCCTTGGCGGAAATAATTCCCTGCTTGGAATCCTCAAAAGCCATGCACTGATGCGGTTTTAATTTTAAACGCTTGGCCGCCAATAGATACGGCTCCGGATCGGGCTTACCGATTTTCACATCGTCCCCACTGACAATCACGGAAAAATATTGGCCCACTTGAAAATGTTGCAAAACCATTTGCACTTCTTCCAACGGAGACGAAGAAACCAAGGCCAATCGATGTTTTTTGGCAAAAATTCTGATCGCCCGCTCCGCCCCCGCCACCGGCTTTAAATATTTTTTCGCCAATTCCAAATAAGCGGCGCTTTTCTCGCGCAACAAAGTCTCCACGTCTTCCGCCAGCCCGTATTTTTCCTTAATCTTTTTAAAATTTACGGGGTTGGGACTGCCCATGTATTCATTTTGATATTCCTCTTTACTCAATGTTAAACCATGATTAGTCATCACCTGGCGATAGGCCTCTTCATGCAAACGCTCATCGTCGGCGATTACGCCGTTCATATCAAAAACAATCGCTTGAATCATTGGAAGGATTTTATTATTATAATAAATTTATTATAACAAATTTTTTAAATCCCCTGCAAATAAGCGTAAATTCCTTTCACCACGCCCTCCACGCGAAAATCGTGACTGGCAATAAACGGCGGATAAGAAGCATTGGTTGAAACCAAAATCACGTGGTTTTTATGTTTTTGCAAACGTTTGATTAAAGCTTCCCCATTATTCACACAGACTACAATCTCACCATCCCGCGCCACGTTCTGCCGACGCGCAATGACAAAATCGCCATCATGAATTTTTTCCACCATGGAATCCCCTTTGGCTTTTACGAAAAATGCCTCAGACGCTTTAAATCCCAAAATTTTGGTGGAAATCGGAATGCGATCGATCGGTTTACCATCCAAAATGCTACCGTTCGGACCACAATGCGCCAAACCGTAAACATTGATATACGCGAATTGACGCTCCGGCGAATCACCCAAAATCTGATAATCCTGCGGATCATTGGGATTGCGACGCAAGTAACCTTTCTTTTCCAACTGCATCAAATGATGATGAACCAGGCTCGGCGTTGATAAAGTTAAAATGTCCTGCATCTCCCGAATGGTCAACGGATCAGTGACATTGTCTTCCAACAAGCGCAAAATCGCCTCTTGGGTGGGATGTAATTTTCTGCTCATACGATTTTGTTTATTATTTTTTAGATGAGTTTTATTAACAAAAAAATGCTACATTGGTATTGTAGCAAATTTTTAAAAATAGAACAAGGGCTAGAACAAGACAATCTGTTTATTCTTATTTTTACATAAACTAAATTTACACCATCCTCTTAATTTTTATATCGCCCATTGGGCCGAGAAGGTTAAAATTTTGAGGTGAGTTTAAGTGTAAACGAAAAACGAACCCAAAATTTTCCGTTCGGACCAGGAGGGTGAAATAAAAATTAAGAGGTGGTGACACAAGCTAATAGGCGGCAAAAAAACAAGACAATTTATTTCAACGGCGAAATTACTCTTAATCTCTCCACGGCCGGCGCCAAGACCGACACAAAATAATCCAAATCATCTTTGCTCACGCCCCGCCCCCACGAAATACGCAAACTCCCGTGAGTTTTCTCCGGCGGAATTCCCATGGCCGCCAAAACCGGCGAGCCATGCAAAGACCCGGAAGCGCAAGCTGAACCGGTGGACACAGCGATTCCCGCGTCATCCAAAATAAACAACAAAGATTCACCTTCCACGCCCTCAATTCCCAAATTCAAATTATTGGGCAAACGAGCGGACAAAGATCCATGGACACGGTAATTATTCAAATTATTTTCCAACAACTTCAACAAATGATCTTGCAATTCTTTAGCCGCATTATAATTGGCTTCTCGCTCGGCGCGCGCCACGCGACAGGCTTCGCCCATCGCCACGCTCGCAAAGACATTGGATGTTCCCGGGCGCTTGCCACGTTCCTGGTGGCCGCCGAACATCAAATTGGCCGGCACGGTTTTTCCATTAACCGCCAAAACACCAATGCCTTTCGGACCATATAATTTATGACCGGAAACGGTCGTGAAATCCAAATGATTATCTTTTATATTCAATGGCAAATACAAGGCCGCTTGACTGGCATCACTGTGAAAATAAATTTGTTGCCCCTTAGCCTTACGTTGCGCCACAACTTCGCCGATTTCTTTAATCGGCTGAATGGTGCCCACTTCATTGTTGGCAAACATCACTGACACCAAAACTGTTTCATCACGCAAAGCCGCTTCCACCGCGCTCGCTTCAATAATACCTTCGGCGGTCGGCTGCACATAAGTGATTTCCACTTGCGGCTGCTTGGCCAAAAAATGACGAGCCGCTTCCATGATGGACGGATGCTCAAAAGCGGAAATGACAAAATGCAAAACCTGATTGGGCCGCGCTTGGCGCATCATTTTATAGACACCATGCAAAACCCAATTATTGGCTTCGGTCGCGCCTGAAGTGAAATAAATATTGGAACTTTCCAAATCCAAAAACTCGGCGATTTTCTTGCGACCGTCTTCCAAAGCACTCTGCGCTCGTCTGCCAAAAGTATGCAAAGAATTGGCATTGCCAAAGTCTTCGCGCAAATACGGCAAAGCCAAATCCAACGCACGTTCATCCAACGGCGAGGTGGCGGCAAAATCCAAATAAACGTTTCTTAATTTACTCATAAATTTAACGCTTAAACTGATTCAGCCTCGTCCTCCAACA
>ERZ795059.424-NODE-424-length-55799-cov-8.982420_pt1 | contig 55799 bp, 40 predicted proteins | sample MGYA00375143_ERZ795059 | MGnify/ENA primary metagenome ERZ795059 (study PRJEB30188, sample SAMN05720168) | activated sludge metagenome | isolation source: Anaerobic digester | place: USA | collected 2015-01-07 ... | reverse complement strand
CCCTACACGACGCTCTTCCGATCTCCATCGCAATACGCCCAGGATTTTAGCTCAGCCCAGAGCCTGGCTTGCACCGCAGTTGCAAACAATACCAAAGGCTACCATTTCCACTGCCCTTCTCGATACCTATTGGTCTTATTCGTCTTATAGGTCCTATTTCTCTCATTTGCCCAAACGGCCAGCGGCTAATACCCCCCTCGTTTCGCATACCCCTCGTTTCCCAGACCCTCGTTTCCCAAGGTCCGGTTCCTCAAGCCTCATGCCTCATCCTCCTCAGACCTCACAGACTTGCTCCCCCCCCTCGTTTCCCAGTATGCTATCCACTCGTGGTGAGTATAGTAGGTCCCATCTCCAGGTGGGACATCTTTCTGAACCCATCAGGGTCCAACAGACAAAAAAGGAATGATGAATGCCAAACGATAGCGAAAAAATTGCCCAAACCGTCCATAATTTGATTAAAGACACCTTTATTCCCCAGGAACCCCGCATCGATGCGAAGTCCGATCTCGAATGGCAGAAGATGCACGCCACCGGCACCCAGTTATGGTTGGATACCGGTGATATCGACGAGGCTGGCAATTTATGGGCCGCTGAGTTCTCCGCCCTGACCACCAACAACACCCTATTAAATAAAGAAGTCCAAAAAGGCATTTACGACGAACTCGTCGGCAAGGTGGCCGCCTCCATCCGCAAGGCCGTCCAGGGGATTGACGATAAAACCCTCCTGCTCGAAGTGGCCTTTGTATTAAACGCGTGGCACGGGCTCCGGCTTGTGGAACGCTTCGGCGCGAATGTGAGCGTCGAACTCCACACCGATCTCGCCCACGACATAGACCGGACCGTGGCCTATGGCAAACGCTACCACGCCATCTGCCCGGAGAAATTCATTATAAAAGTGCCCCTGACCCCTGCGGGATTCCTCGGCGCGCGTAAACTCGCCCAAGCCGGCATTACCATCAATTTCACCCTCGGTTTTTCTGCCCGCCAGAACTATCTCGCGGCCCTCCTGACCCAGCCCGGCTACGTGAACGTGTTCATGGGCCGCCTGAACGCCTTTGTCATCGACAGCAAACTCGGCGATGGCGAAAACGTCGGCGAGAAAGCCACTCTGGCCACCCAACAAGCCCTGATCGCCCTGCGGAAAGCCGGACGCACCAACTCCCACCTCATCGGCGCCAGCATGCGCGCCGGAAAACAACTCGGCTCCCTCGCCGGTCTCGACGTCTTCACCATGCCCCCGAAAGTCGCCGCCGAATACCGAAAGAATCCCCTGGCGAACGTGGTTTCCCAAGTGACCAACGATCCCGCCGTTTCTTTTGCGCCCGGCGTCTCCCTAAAAGATTTCAACGGCGGCACCCTCTGGGAGATTCCCGAAAATTTCAAAGCCAGTGTTGACGCCCTGCTCGCCAACAACCCCGACAGCCTCTGTGCCAACGCCCTTCAGGACCATTTCGAGAAAGACGGCCTCGGCGATTTCCTGCCCCGCTGGACCGATGCCGAAATCAAGGACATCACCGCCGACGGCAAAATCCCGTCCTACGCACGCTGGAAAAACCGCCTCGCCAACGGCAACCTTGGTCTTGACGCCCTCATGAACATCAGCGGCCTTTGCTCCTTCATCCAGGACCAAACCGCCCTCGACAACCGCATCAAATCCTTCTTGTAGGCAATATAACCCGGTTTTTTTTGCATACTTTCTTTCCCCTGAAAAGAAAGTAGTGCTATACTATATCCATGAGCACGAGCTTCAAGGAACTGCTGGAAAAGCACACGATTCTTGCAGCGCCCGCGCTGACGCACCAAGAAGAGGGGGACACTGTACGCTGTCTCGCCTGTGGACACCGCTGTCTCATCCGAGCCGGCCGGACTGGCATCTGCAAAGTGCGCTTTAACCAGGATGGCGAACTCCGTGTTCCCGGCGGCTACGTCGCGGGACTCCAGATTGATCCCATCGAGAAAAAGCCCTTCTTCCATGCATACCCCGGCCGCGAAGCATTGTCCTTCGGCATGCTCGGCTGCGACCTGCACTGTAGCTACTGTCAGAACTGGGTCAGCAGCCAGGTGCTCCGCGACGAACGCGCCATCGCCTATCCCCATTTCTGCGATGCACACCAGATCGTCGACATGGCCGTTCACCACGAATCCCCCGTTATGGTCAGCACGTATAACGAACCGCTCATTACCTCCGACTGGGCCATGAAAATTTTTACGCTCGCCCGCGAACACAACATCGTGTGCGGCTTCGTCAGCAACGGCAACGCCTCCCCAGAAGTCCTGGACTACCTCCGCCCCTGCGTCAGACTTTACAAAGTCGATCTCAAAACCTTCAACGACGCCAACTACCGCCATCTCGGCTGCACCCTCAAAACCGTCGTCGACACCATCCAGCGACTGAACACCATGGGATTCTGGGTCGAGATCGTCACCCTCATCGTCCCCGGATTCAACGACGACCCCAAAGAACTCCAGGACATTGCCCAATTCATCGCCAGCGTCTCCCCCAACATCCCCTGGCACGTCACCGCATTCCATCCCGACTACAAAATGACCGACCGGCCCCGCACACGCGTCCTCGAACTCGACCGCGCCTACGACGCCGGAAAAGACGCCGGACTCCACTTCGTCTACCAGGGCAATTTATCCGGCAGCGTCGGCGACCGTGAAAACACCTACTGCCCCAATTGCCACGCCCTGCTCATTGCACGCCACGGCTTCTACGTACTCGAAAACCGCATGAAAGGCAACACCTGCCCCGATTGCTCCGCCACCATCCCCGGCGTCTGGGAACCCAACCCGCCCCGCCGCTCCCCCGGCAACGGAATGCCACGCCCCATAACACTTTAAAATGTTGGCTTTTCTTTGCCTACTCTTTTTTTCTCTTGAAAAGAAAGTAGGAGGTTAACTCTTTAAAACAAACGTCACCCTGCATCTCGGGATCTGCAATGCATCAAATCCTATTGCAATCACGGTATGGTTATTCTGCAAGGCGTTGTTGGCGAGTTCGGACGGAAATTCCTTTCGGAACACCGGAGCGGCGGGTATATTCAACGAATCCACCTTTTCCACGATTCGTTCCTTGGAAACCCAATTCCCCATGCTTTGCGACGTGGCGTCGATCCAACTTTTCACTTTCGGGGCGAGTTCGACGGCATCTAAAATGAGGGTGTCTTTGGAGTAATAGACACAAAGCACCCCTGACATGAAATTTCCGTTATCCGGTGGCGCCGCATAAAACCGGATGGAATTTACAGACTCGTTTTTCCCAACGGATTCAACGTCTTTCGCCGTCAGCGTGGATATGGCAACTTCGCCAAGATTGACCAGTGTGTTTTCCGGTTCCCCCCAAAGGCGTTTCTGTGTTTCACGCTTGAAAAAACCAATATTGTCCAAGTTGCTCAGCTTTCCACCGGTACCATCCAGTGTCGCATGGGTGGAGTCGGGGTAATGACTGAATGCGCCATCCACAGGTACATAATAGTTCTCAAAAATAACCCCAACAAAATCCTCAATTAATGTCTTGGCCCTATCCTTATCCTCCAGCGAAGCGTCATTCCACAGGTATCGTGTGATCATGGCCTCGCCCTTTCCCATTTTTAGCGACCATTCATGCCATTCAGTAAGATCATCAGTATCCGGCATGGGTTCTGATAGGATTTCAAGCGATGCTTTAAACATTTCATTCCGGTATCGCAATGGGAACGACGCATGACGGTTCTTGCCCTCCTCATCCACAAATGTTTTGATGATGGAGGCCGTGTTTGTCAGATCCTTTTTCACCAATTTTCCGCTGGTTCGCGATTTCGGCCCCCAAAAGCCTGTTTGCGGATCCTGATTGTCGTAAAACCATTGGATCAGTGCCTGTTTCCATTCCGGCGAGAAATCATAGAGGTGATTTTCACCAATGACCCCTTCGCTGTTGCAGAAATTTATCAGACTTCTCGCGCATACGAAGGTCGTCTGCGGAAATTTCGTGGCGAGCCACCCTACATTGGACACATCATCCAGAAACGCCCGCAATGTGTCCGGCGTATTGATTTCATCCAAGTACTTTAACGGATATTTCAACTGAAGGGGCTGTCCGGTGTCCTTTGCCAATGCAAGAAGATGTTCCACCACATTTTCCGTGACTTCGTTGTACACGCAATAGGCATATGATTCATCGAGAAACGCCCCTGTTTTCGGATTCTGAAGATTCCGGTAAAATTCAAACTCCTCGCCCTTGTCCGCGAACTTCGGAACCTTGATTAATCCCTCTTTCTCTGCAAGCTGCGCGTGCAGGCTATTCAACCGCGAAAGCGCCGTATAAACATGCCCCCGATCCAACCAATACGCCAGACTCATCATTTTGAACTCAAAATCGGCCATGTAATAGCCCTGTTCCTGAAGTTCCCTGTTCATTCGGAACAATTCCCCCACCTGCCGTTGCGTATGGTTCTTGATACCCAAGCCAGCCCCCGCCACACCAAGCAGTACAACCACAACGACAAGAAGAACCGTTCTCTTTCGATGCCTGTAAATAAAGCGCATGCTCACCTCCAATCGAACTGACATGTGGATGTGGCGGATTTTACTCTCTCTTCATTCAATTAACCACTCGACATAATCCAGTATCGGCATCAATATCAATATCCACTTCCCAACCCCTTCCCCCCGCATTCGGGACATAATAGTAGCGCACATCCCCAAGTGGGCGTTTCTTCGGTAGATCGTATATCCACGCGAGGCGCTTTTTTCTTCCCTCTAACAGTCTTCATCACCAAAGACGATGCGCCAACAAAACGTGGTTAGAATAACAAGTGTCCCACCTGGAGATGGGACCTACTATCACGACACTTCTCTTTTCTAAACGGTATTCAATTCTCACATGAAAACAGTAGCGCCGAAATCCGTTCGGCGCTAAATTTGTATGTGTTGAAGGGCTTTCGCAAACAAAAAAGGACAAAAAGAACACAAAGGACCAAAATGACGCGGAAGATGAACACGGACTACTATGAACTTGCAAGGACCCTTGAGAAAATCACTCCACGTGAGTGGGGCCGGAGGAGAGGCGGCTGTCGAGGGCGCGTTTTCGTGCGGCCATGATGCGTTCGGCGATTTTTCTGACCTGGAGCCGTACCCAGCGGCTGGTCTGGCTGCCTTCGGAGAAGTCGGCGGGGCCGTATCCGTCGATGCGGCCTTGTTCCTGGAGGGCGACGACTTGGGCGAAGCGTTCGTCGGACCGGGCGTCGTACACGGCATAGGCGAGGCCGCCGTGTTTGCGCATGACGGAGAAGCTGGGGATGTCGCTGGGGCCGTCGGCGATGTAGATCATGTTGCGGATAGGGACGCGGCGTTCTTCTTCGGGGATCATGTCGTTGACGGTTTTTCCTTCGAGCTTATTGACACCTTTGTTGATCTCGAAGATAGCGCGGGTCTTGGTGGTGTTGTCGAGGAGCGCGGCGATCTGGGTGATTTCGCCGGGGCGGGGTTCGCCGGAGAGGTCCGCGCCGGGCAAGGCGGGGGCTTCGATGAATTCGGAGGCCCAAATCCCGGATAGGCTGGGGGCGATGGCGGAGCCGCGGATCATTTCGGCGAGGCCGGTGCTGACGACGTAGTGTTCGAGGCGGAGGTCGCCTTCCTGAAAGGGCGGTTCTTCGAGTACCAAGCCCAATTGGGAGAAAAATTCGGGAATGCCGGGATAGAATTCGATGGCGGCGCCGAGTTCGCGGAGCCGCGCATTGCTCAGGCCTTTCATGCGTCCTTCTTTGACGTAGGTCAGGAGGTGTCCGAGATAGCAGGTGTCGTGCTGGACCTGGATACCGGCACGGGCATAGTACGCAGGCAGTGCATGGACCTCGCGCCAGAACGCGGCCTCATCGACGCCATAGGCCTTGAACAAAGGGGTTTGCATGTATTGCGGGGAAAGGGTTTTATCGAAATCCCAAATAATGGCGATAATGTTTTGCAGGAAGAGTCCCTTCTCCGGCATGAGCGAATCCTTCACGCTGTTGTTCCCGCGAACATAGCAGGTTGCGGGAAGGAAAACAAGAGAACAGGGGGATTGGGAGGACTGGGAAGACTGGGAAGACTGGGAAGGGTTTGATACCGATACCGATACCGATAGCGATAGCGATACCGATACCAATAGCGATACCGATAGCGACTGGTGGCTGATGGCTGACCGCTGATAGCTCTTCGATGCCCGAAACCCAGCATTCGCATGGTATACTCGGCGGTATGGTCTACGAGGAACAACGTTCGTGGGTGAAGCAATGGCGGAAAATAGCAGAAGCCCAATGGGACTTCTGAGAAGGCTGGCATGCATTATCAGCCTGCTGGTCTTTATATGTTCGCTATTCACGGTAGTGGCGTCCATCGCGTTGTTGTTATTCGGAAGTTTGCCGCTGGGATTATCGCAAGGGCTTCGCGTGAGGGTTGCTCTTTTTGCGTTGATAGCCATAGTAAGCGGCGTGGTGTTAAAAAAGTGCCTGTCCATTCCCCAAATTTCCCATTCTGATACTCCGCAATCCGCAATCCGCAATCCGCAATCTCCGGGTTCTGGGATACATCACCTCATGTTCATCGCGGGCCTCCTATTTGCAGCCCTGCTCGTGTTTCCCCATCTCGATGTATATCCTTGGGCCGCGCCGGATGAGATGCATCATCTCGTGGTGGCAAAAAATCTGTCGGTGCACGGAGAATACGCGTCGGGGAGTCCGGAACGCGGATTTAAACGGTTTGACGCGTACGATTCCGTGGGTCCGGCGGTGATTGTGCCGGTAGCGTTGGCCTTTAAGGTGTTAGGGGTATCCGTGTGGTCCGCGCGCATGGTGATGGCCCTGTATTTCCTGGCATTGTGCATTGCGGCGTATTGGTTCGTAAAACCCGCGTTCGGAAACGTTGCGGGACTTATCAGCCTGTTTCTGGCACCCATGGCGTTTTCGTCGATTTACCTGGGCCGCACCCTGTATGGAGAAGTGCCCGCGTGGTGTTTTCTTCTACTGGGCTTGAGCGTCTGGCGGTGTGCGCTTCAGCCGGGAAAATATTGGCTCGGACTTCCGGCGGGAATTTTGTTCGGTTTGGCGATATTGTGCAAAGCCATTCTCGTGTTGGCGGCATTTCCAGCGCTCGGAGTGTGGGCGTTTGACCGTCTTTCGCATAAACGCCTGGGCTGGATTACGGTAGTGTTGCCCGTGATTGGCGCGGCTGGGATGGTGGGCGGCTGGCTGGGCATTGTAAGGTGGTTTGGCAGTTCAAGCGGCACGACAGGCGGCACATGGGGGTTATATCAGCATTATCTGCTCTTTGGGCTGGCCCCGGCGTGGCATGAGTTTCAGAAAACCCTGATGATGTATCCTTTAACGCATTTGGTGTTGCTTGCGGCCATCCTCTCCATCCTCACGATCCCATTTTTCCTGCGTTATGACCCGCCCACGGTATTTTTGATGTTGTGCGCCGGTTTCTTTGCCTATTGGTGGCTTTTTTTCACGCCTGGCCAGCTTCCACGGTATCTCTGGTATTGCTATGTCACGGCGGGGATATGCCTGGGCATCAGTTTGCGTTTGTTTCTGGCACAGGGCCGCTGGCTCACGTTGCGCGTGATCACGGCAGTGGTTCTTGTGTTGCCGTTTCTATCCTGGACCGGCCATCAGGCGAAAGAAGTCTATACGAACAAGGAAATGCGCGCGGAGACGGCGCTGGCCCAGTATATTTCCGGACTTCCCGCCCATGCGAAGATTGCCACGACATTTCCGCCGTTATGTAATTCCCTGCTTTTCCTGACAGGGCGGATAGTGGATGCGGGCGATCCCCAGAATGCGCTTCTCGCCACGTATGACCTGGTTATCCACCGGGAACCAGTTTCTTCCATATCCTCCCCGGAAGAACGGATTGGCCCCTATATTTTGGTGAAAAATTCTGATAAGCTCTTGCAACAATCGAAACAACCCTGAGAATGAAATAGACATGAATTCCGTATCGATATTTTACCCCTGTTACAACGACTGGGGCACGATGGGCAGCATGATCATGCTCACGGTGCAGACGGCGGAACGGCTCGGGCTGGACTACGACATCACGATAGTCGATGACGGGAGCGAGGTGCATACGCTGGCGCTATTGGACGAAATCGAAAAGACCTATCCGCAGGTGCGCGTGGTCCGGCATGAGAAAAACCGCGGCTATGGCGGCGCACTGCGGTCCGGGTTTGCCGCCGCCACAAAAGAATGGATTTTCTATACGGACGGCGACGCGCAGTATGACGTGCGCGAACTGGAAGTGCTGCTTCAAAAAGCCTCGCCGGAGGTGGACGTGGTGCAGGGATTCAAGATCACGCGGCATGATCCCTTGCACCGCATCATCATCGGACGGATATATCATTGGTTCGTAAAAACCGCGTTCCTGCTCAACCTCTGCGACGTGGATTGCGACTTCCGGCTTATCCGGCGGTCAGTTTTCGACAAGATCACTCTTATAAGCGACAGCGGGGTGATCTGTTGCGAGATGATGGCCAAAATCCAGCGGGCGGGGTTCAGAATCGTGGAAGTGCCGGTGAACCATTACGAACGCGCGCACGGGAAGTCCCAGTTTTTTAATTTCCGGCGCATCGCCCGCACGTTGTGGCAATTGAGCGGGTTGTGGCTCCGGCTGGTGGTGCTGAAGAAAACGATATGAACCGTGAAGAATACGAGCGGATGTACCGGGTGGAAGACACCCATTGGTGGTATCGATCCCTGCACGCGTTGGTAGAGGATTTTTTAGGAGCTTATCCGCCTCCCCCTCCGTCCGCAAATCAACACCGGCCCGCCTCCCGTGCGCTGATTGACATCGGTTGCGGAACCGGCGCCCTCCTCAATCAACTTGATCGGCACGGGCAGGTGTTTGGAATTGATCTCGCGCCGGAAGCGCTTGCGTGCTGCAGAAAGCGCTCACGTACACGGCTGGCGCAGGCTTCCGCCATGGCATTGCCTTTCCCGGCGGAGAATTTCCAGGCGGCCTTCATGATGGATGTGTTGTATCACCTGAATGTGGCCGATCCCATGACGCCTCTGCGGGAAGCGCACCGCGTGCTTCAACCCGGCGGCCTGCTTTTTGTGAATGTGCCGGCATATGCATGGCTCTATTCGTCACATGACCACGCGGTGCATACGGCGCGGCGGTTCACCCGGACACAACTCGTAGAGTATTTGCAGCAAGCGGGATTTGAGGCGGTGCGAATCAGTTATTGGAACAGCCTGCTTTTCCCCATTGTGGCGGCGGTGCGGCTGGCACGGAAATGGATGCCCAACCGGGGTTCCGATCTGCCGGAAGAGGGCGGCAGCGCGTTGAATACACCACTGTTGTTCCTGTTGTCAGTAGAGAGGTTCTTGATCCGGCGCTGTTCACTGCCCTTTGGGCTGTCTATTTTTGCGGTGGCGGAAAAACAACTTTCTTTCTCCTCAGAAGAAAAGAAAGAAACAAAGAAAAGCCAAGATTAATCGGCAAAAAGCGGAGAATTCATTCTTCCTGAAGGCGGCGGACTTCTTCGCCAACGAGCAGAGCATGCGCATCGGCGAGCGCGGCAGGTATCTTTTTGGCATGAGGCGAATAGCGCAGGCATTTGCTTAAATCATGCCGGTCCAGATTTTCCGCTTTGGTGCCGGGGAACCACGAACCGCCGTTACCCAGCAGGTTGTAGCGCATCTTGCCATACTCGATCATGTCGAAGGCCAGCGCGAGATTGCGCAGCCGCAGAATGGCTGGAATATTAATTCCGCCGGGGGTTTCGTGCCATTCCGGAAGGCCGCGCTGCCAGGTTTCCACCCACTCCTTTCCGAACACATCCATCATGGCGTCTTCGAGCCGTTCGAGGATGGGATCGATCCATTCATGCACCCGATCCAGCTTTTCCACCGTTTCAAGATGAAGCGTGAAATCGTCCGGACGGCTCACCCCACAGCTTAGTGTGTGCACTTCGGGATGGGAGAGACAAAACAGGCCATTGAACACCATCGGATGCAGCGGGGCGCAAAGTTCCGTGAGTTTGGCGGGCGGCGAATACAGCATGCCTCCTTTGTCGTTGGGGCTGATAATCAAAACGCCCATATCGCGTCTCGCGGCTTCCTGAACGGCGGGCCAGTTGTCTTGAAAGATGTAATACCAATGCAAATTCACATACTCGAACGCGCCCGTGCGGATCGTTTCCAGGATCACATCCGTGGGGCCGTGGGTGGAAAATCCGATGTGCCGGATGCGCCCGGCGCGTTTCCACCGCAGCGCCTGGTCCATGCAGACCAGTGTGGATTCCAGCGAGGCGTCATCATTCACACCGTGGAAAGCGAACAAGTCGATGTAGTCTGTCTGCAAAAGGGCCATGGATTTTTCAAAATTGGCGATGAATTTTTTTACGTCCTTATCCGGCCCCACTTTGCTCTGAACAACGATATCGCTGCGTTTTAATGTTGGCAGGATTTTCCCGAGTTGATATTCGCTCGTGCCATACCCGCGGGCGGTTTCGAAATGCGTGATGCCCAGTTCGAGCGCCCTGTGCACGCAGGCCTCCACATTTCGCTGGCTTTCGCCCGGCACGGGCTCAGTATCCGTCCAACTGTGTTGAAAACGCATGCACCCGCAACTGATTACCGGGAGTTCCAAGCCCGTTTTGCCAAACCGCCGATACTGCATACCCCAGCCTCCTTGAGAATTCATTCCCCTGCATCATTGCACATTCGGCCCGGAACAGCAACTTTAAATCCCTGGAACGGGATATTCACCTGTCCTTCCACGCCCATTATTTTTGGGGTTTTCTGGATTCAAATCCCTGCACCAAGGCCAGCAGATCGTCTGGTTTAAAGGGTTTCAGGAGAAAACCGTCCGCGCCGCATTCGTGTACTTTGTTCATGGTTTTATCGACCGGCTTTGCGGTTACAATGTATACGCGGATCCCCGCGAGGGCGCCGTCGCTCTTGATGCGTTCGCAGGTTTCCCATCCATCGATGCCGGGCATGGCGATATCCAACAAGACCAGCCAATACTCGCCGCTGCCTACCAGTTCCAGCGCATCTTCGCCGGTGGCGCATTGGTTCGTGCTATACCCTTCATTTTCCAGGCAGCGTGAAATAAAGGTGACGATCTCGGGGTCGTCATCCACGATAAGCACCTTGTCTCCCAACTGTTCGCCTGCGGAGACGCCTTTGCTGAGAGCATAATGAATTCCACTCAGCAGCATGCTTTTCCGGAATCCACGCCGGATGCGGCCCGCCACATCCATTTGGTATTGGTGATAGAGTTGGTCGTCGTTCGTCAACAAGATAATGGGAATATTCCCGGCGGAAGGATCGGAAAGGATCTCTTCCATGACAACGCTGCCCAGGGGTCCCGCTTCCGTGTCCACCAGAATGCAATCGGGGGAATAGCGATTGGCCAACGATACGGCGACGGAGGGATAGGCGGCATGAATCACATCCATCCCCTCTTCCAGGAGCATATTTCGCAATTGAGAATTAAGCGCTCGATCCTGGGTGACAATTTCGACCAACAAATGGGTCTCCGCAGGCGTGGTCAACTTGGGCTCCTCGCCCGCCACCCGCCGCTGGACTCCGCTCAACGGCAGGGAAAACCGGAACTTAGACCCCTTCCCCAGTTCACTGGTCACCGTGATCCGGCTTCCATGCAGGCGCACAATATCTTGGGCTATCGCCAGGCCAATTCCCGTGCCGCCATATTTGCGCGTGGACGAACTGTCCACTTGATAGAATCGCGTGAAGATTTTATCCAATGCGTCTTTTGGTATTCCGATCCCCGTATCAATCACCGCCACTTCCACGGTGGATTCCGTCATGCGCATTTCAATGGCGACTTTACCCCCGCTGGCGTTAAATTTAACGGCATTGGAGAGGAGATTATTAAAGACCTGCCCCATTTTCCCCTTATCACCTTCGACTAAAACCGCCTCTTCCGGCGCCATGAGCTGGAGTTCGATGCCCCTCCCATCCGCGACAGGCTGAACGATTTGCAGGCTGGTTTTGGCGCAATCGACCAAATCGAAGGCATCAAACATCATCTCTTCCGCGCCCCGGTGCAGGCGCGAGAAATCAAGGAGATTTTCAATTAAGGTGACGAGTTTTTCGATGTTCCGCAGGCTGATGCCCAAATATTCCTGTTGAACTTCATTGATGGGCCCGACTTTCCCGTTCAAAATCATATCGGTATACCCCATGACGGCAACCAGGGGCGTACGCAGTTCATGAGAGACATTGGAGAGCAGATTGGTTTTCATTTCATCCAAGGTCTTGAGTTCTTCATTCATTTCATGAAGTTTTTCGCGGGCCTCCGTAACTTCTTCCAAAGATACCTGAAGGTTTTCCAGCAGTTCGGCGTTGCGGATGGCGACGGCGATATGGGGGGTGAGTTGTTCCACCACTTCGATTTCATGCCGGGTGAATCCGTCCGGCATCCGCGCGCCGAGATTAAGTGAACCTAGAATGCGGCCCGACGCATACAGCGGTGCACAAAGGCAGCTTTGAATCTCGTTAGGGAATTCCACCGCGAAGGGATTGTCTCCGGCACGGAGATTTTCCACGACCAGGCAGCGGCGTTCGCGGACTACCCAGGCCAGACAGCTTTCTCCCAGGGGATGAAGATCTTCCGGCGTGTTTTCTCTTCGGGGTTCCGGCCAGTACTGCTGGGTCCGAAAACTGTCTTCTTCCTGTCCCAACATGGAGACCGACGCGAAGTCAAACTCCATCAGCCGCCGCACTTCCATCACAATGCTTTCACGAACCCGGCCCGCTTCCAGACTGGAATTGATGACATTCGTGATTTGGTTGATGGCGCTGATGCGCTCTGAGCGTTCCCGGGATTCCTGCTCCAAACGGACGTTCTGGGTGACATCGCGGAAGGTGCCCTCTGCGCCAATGACGTTGCCGTCGTCGTCCAGCATGCTGCTGGCGGAGATTTCAACGCAGATGGTTTTAGAACCGGCTGTTTTGACCCAAACGCGCGTATGCTCGACAAAGCGCCGCCGCGCCAATTCTCCGGCAAGGCGCGAATAGTCCATTTCGACCACGAACATTTCACGGAGGCTGGCCCCGTGCGCGTCCTCGGGGCGCGCAAATCCCAGTATTTCGGCGCCGGCAGGATTGACAAGAATCAGAGTCCATTGATTATCGACTTGATAAATGCCGTCGCGCATGGAGGTAATCAGGCTGCGGTATTTCTCTTCTGATTCCTCCAACTGCCGGATGTTCTGCCGCAATACCGCGGCCATTTTATTAAAAGAAACCGCGAGTTCTTCGATCTCATCGCCCGTGTTGATCTTCAACTTCAGGTCGAGGTCGCCCTGGCGGATGATCTGGGCGCCTTCATTGAGCAAGGCAACGGGCCGAATGATGTTGCTGTTAACAATCCGGTAGCCGATGATGCAGAAGAATCCGATGGCGATGCTGCTGACCACAAGGGTAATCACCGCCCCCAGGTTGATGTTGGCGAACACATCCGAAACCGGGCGGTATACAATGAAATAGAGACCTATCCCCGGGAACAGTCTCTGGTACGCCATCAGGACCGGCCGCACCAGCCCATCCGCGGAATAGCGCCACAGGAAAAAGGAATCGCTGTCTTTATCGGGCGACCGGATAAGCCGGTCACTGAGTCTCGGATCGACTTTATCATACCCTAACGACAGCGCTTTGCCGTTGGCTTGTTTCGATGCCGAAATGCAAAACTTCCGGTCGGCGCCCAAGTACACCACTTGATAGTTGTTTACATCCACTTCTCCGGGACGGTTGCGCACGCCGCCGAGGGAAAAATCCAACAGATCCTGCACGTCCTGAATTTCCAAAAGAAACCCAATGCACTGGCCTGTTTCAGGATCAGTAACGGGGGCGCATAAATAGGCGACATAGCGGTTTTCCGCTTCAATGAACGTGAAATCGGTAAAGCTGGCTTTTTCAATTTTCCCCAGCCATTCCGGATGATACTTGTTTGCCTCCTCTTGCCCCCCCGTACTCCCCACCAATCGTCCATCGCGATCATACATAAGGAAAACCGACTTCAATTCACCAGAATTTTCAGCTTTCCTTTGCAGGCGTTTTAGAATGGGGGGTAGATCCTCCGCGGAAACCGGATATTTTCGAAGCACCCGGGTGATTTCGCTGTCCTGGGCGGCGCGGCTGATCATTATCAACCGCCCCTGCACGGCCAATCCTATGCCTTCCGCTGTTTTACGCGCCGCCGTGGATTGATTCTGCTGGGTGGCAATCCACTGCCCTTCCCGTGCAAAGACATACCCAATGGTCAATGTAAGGGTCATGGGCACTATGCCCACCCACAGGATGGAGCGAAAGAATTTGCGCTCTATTCCGCCATAGGCCGGCCGTTTACGCATAAGGTATCAGCCCAAAGGCCAAGGCTATTCGATCACCCGGCCCCGGCCAATCAGTTCACGGACCTTTTCCAGCAATTGGTCCACTTTAAATGGTTTAGCGAGGTATTCATCCGCGCCACACGCGAAGATACGTTCAATATCCCGCTCTTTGGTCAGGCACGTCACCGCCATAATGGGGATGCTGCGGGTCAATTCGTTTTCACGCAACGCCTTGCTCACTTCAAACCCATTGATCTCCGGCATCAGGAAATCCAGGAGAATGAGATCCGGACAAAGCTGCGCCGCTTTCAACCCGACCTCTGTCGCATTACTCACCTTGATCAGTTCAAATCCTTCATCGGTGAGAATTTTTTCCATGAGCGACAGGGCGTCTGGGTCGTCATCCACCACCATGACACGTTTCTTCGAAGGACCTTTATCCCGCGGAAACATGTCATATTTTTCACGGAAACGGTCCAGGTCTTCTTCTAAAATGCGATAGTGCCCTCCGGGGGTGCGGGAGGCTTTTATCAGACCCTGCTTAATCCAGTTTTTAATGCTATGGTGCGTGACATGACAAATCTTCGCCGCCTCAAACGTTGTATACGCTTTTTGTTCCCGATCAGCCACAGCTTCATTCTCCTTATCGGTTTGATACTTCGTTGCTACTTGTATTTCGTCCGAATATTTCGCAGTTCGCGCCACCCTTAGCCGCCGGGTGTCATAATTCGCACCTTTCTCGGCCTGTCGAACTGATTATAACGCGTTAATTGTCAAGGAGTCAACTACTTCCTGACATATATCGCCTTTTTCGCTTTTCGTGTGTCCGGTTCAAGAGACATTTTCAGGGGATTTCCCCTTACAGAACCACTTTTACTCCTTGGAAGGAAGCGTTGGGAAAACACCTGGAAGGGTTTCTGAATCATAGCAAGAGTTCTTGGACACGCCGGACAGTATCCAGTTCCATTGTCTCTAATCCGGTTACGAGTAATTCGAGTTGCATGGGGTAGACTCCAGCCCCCAGTCTATACGCAACACACCAGATACATACGACACATAGAAATCCACCCAGTAAAATTCCAAAATATCTTCGGATAAGCGAAAAAAAGATGGCACGGCGCATAGCGGCGAATCCCTGGAGGTTTTCCGGGGCGGGTTTTGACATGCCGTATAACGCCAGAGCAGGATACGCCAACCCAAAGAGGACGAGAAAAGTGAAGAGGCCATACCATAAGCCTGTGACGATATGCAGGGGGTAAGCGGAAACAGGCTTGCTGGTTTGGAAAAGGGAAAAGAGGGCCAAATATACGAGAAACATGCACAATCCGGCCAATAGCATGCCTTTTCCAAGGTGGGTATGGGGAACCACCCAGGTTTTCCGGTCAGTGCGCATGAGCCGTCCCGTACCGAGTGCGAGGAGGTAAATGATCAATAAAATGGAGACGGTATTCGCGCTGAGGCGCAAGGGTTGAACATATAAACGGCGGTCGTTTTCGATGCGTTGAGCACGCGTGTTTTCAAAGGACTTAATGTCATTCAAAGCGGCTTTGATACGCACTTCCTTCTCGAGCAGCGCTGTTTCCACGGCGCCATGGGCCATTTCGTTGATTTGTTTGCGCACCTGCAAAACATCGAGTTGAATTTGAAATCCCGCCATGGCTTGGGGAGTGCCAAGGTTCGCGGGATCCGACAACCGGTCTCCCACGAGTTTTTCCCCCATTCCTTGAAGGCGATCCATCCAGGAATCCCAATCCCCCAGGCGTCCCGCTTCTATTTGGGGCCGTGCACGCCCGATGAGCAAGTTTTTAAACTTGTACAGGGGCGCGCAACACAAGTCGGCAATATCCCTTCGGAGTTTTGTGTAACAAACGCCGGAACGCGGCAAGCTGGAGTGCCATAGGGGCTGAGGAAACAAGACGGGCGCGCCGCTGCTATTGGTGCGCGCCACCAATGCCAGAACCTCGCTCAAATCTCCATCTTCGGGCATGGATAATGCCAGGGCGGCGGCTTCCAGATATCGCGGCAATGCATTTTTGGGAAGTTGGATTCCGGCTTCGCGGAATCGCTCCCGCGCTTCCTTGTATTGACCCGCCAGAAACAGCCGGCATCCATATTTTATTATGAGAAAAGGATTATTGGGGTTTGATTTATAGGCTTCCTCATACCGGGACAGGATGACATCGCTTTCTTCAATGGACGCCAAGGCCTCCAGATATTTCGGTGTCTGACCGTTGTCACGTTTGACCACATTTCGCAGAATGGCGCGCGCGGAGTCTATCGGCAAAGTCAATGCCATGCGGTATTGGCTCTCCAGCATGCTGAAGCGAAGGTATCCCTCTGCAAACCACATGGAAAATGCGAAAAAGACGCAGGCGGCCACGGCAAACCGGAAGGCGCGCCGGGAACGCCGGGCGCCTGCGGGATCTCCGGCAAACTCTTGCACCGGAATTTCTCCCGAAGGATTAAGGCTCACCGTTTTGCTCCCATCAGTTGGCGGGCGATCTTTTTACCCTCTTCCACACCAGGTTGATTAAACGCATCGATCCCGTACAATTTCCCGGCCATGGCAGTTTCCACCTCCAGCATATACATCAGTTGGGCCACGGTACAGGCATTCACCTGGGGCACAAGAATCTGCATTACCGGCCGCTTGCTTATCTGGAGGGCATCCACGGTCCCCTTCAATTCCGCAGCCATCAACCGGTTCATACTTTTGCCACGCAAATAAGCCACCTGAGGCAAAAATCCAAGCGCATGCGGGATCTTCATTGTCTGCTTGGACTGAGATTCCTTAATAACAGTGAACACCTTATTGTTGGGACCTTCGCGGAACAACTGAACCTGGGAATGTTGGTCTGTAGCGCCCAAGGCTTTTATGGGCGTTTGACCGGCGAACTCTTCTTCTTGCGTAAGGGGGTGGACCCGAATCTTACCCAGACTTTCCGCCCATAGTTGCCGGAACCAATCGGCGACATCCCGGAAAGCGTCAGAATAGGGCATCATCACCGTCATCGTCTTGCCCTTCTTCGTATCGAGCAGGTATTGCACCGCGGCGCGCAGATAGGCTGGATTATCAAAGAGACTTGCCTTGGAACAACGTTTGTCCATGGCGGCACAACCATCGCATAACTCTTTCAGATCCATCCCAAGCATGGCGGCGGGAAACATTCCCACAGGGGAAAAAACGGAGAAGCGCCCACCCACATTCAGTGGAATCTCCAACGTATGGAGGCCATATTTTTTCGCAATTGGATGGAACAGGTTGTTCTTGTCGAGCTTTCTCTTCCCCGTCTTGGGATTGGTGGTGAGCACCACGTGATCTTTGACGGCGCGTTTGTCCATTTTTTTTTCGATAGCGTGGATAATGATCATTAATTGAGTGATGGTTTCGGCCGTCTCCCCCGATTTGGAGATAGCATTAAACAGCGTTGACTCCAGCGGACACATTTCCAACATAGCAGCAAAGGTTGCCGCATCGATATTGTCCATGACAAACAAGCGAGGCTGTCCATTCCGGGACTCCCGGCTGAGCAGATTATAGTAAGGAGGCTTTAAAGCGGTCTGCAGGGCGATAGTCCCCAAAGCAGAACCGCCAATACCCAACACTACTACATTCTCATACTCAAAAGAAGAAAAGTGGCGCGCTGTTTCCTTCACATGGTTGAACGCCTTTTTGTTTTTATACAGATCGTAAAACCCATACTTTCCGGTCTTGCGCTCTTTTTTCATCTCCTTGTGGGCCTTAAGAACCCGCTGTTCCAGGTTCTTCAATTCTTCCACCGTCACGCCATGCAGTTCTCCCACTGCCGCAGATTGAGCCCCTTCAATATCAATTTGAATATCATCTTGGTGCATTGCTGCTTTTTTCTCCATGTGAAGTCTTCCTGATGTTGGAACTCCCGCGTTTACATTGTTTCCTGAAGGCCGGGTGCGGGCTTGCCAAAGAATTCCGCCAGGACCGTGGAAACGTCCCGTTGAGGTCCCTTCACGATGCGCACGTCGGGCAGCGATTCCAAAAACGCTTTCCCATAATGCCGGGTTACAATGCGCCGATCCAGCACTAGAATCACGCCGCGGTCGGTTTTCCGGCGAATCAGGCGGCCAAATCCCTGGCGAAACTTCATAACCGCCTGCGGCACATAATACTGCATGAACGCATTGCCGCCGGCCGCTTCAATCGCTTCCGCGCGCGCCTCCAGAACAGGTTCCGTAGGAACCCTAAACGGTAACCGGGTGAGTATAACACATTGGAGCGCCTCTCCGGCAACGTCGACCCCCTCCCAGAAACTGTCTGTGGCAAATAGCACGCTGGCGGGATCGCTCCGGAACCGATCCAGGAGTTGGGTGCGGGTGGCATCGCCCTGACGCAAAGGCATGCTGCCGGCCTCGCGCAATTCGCTTTCCAGACGGGTGTACGCGTAATCCAGCGTGTAAAAGGAGGTGAACAACACCAGGGCATGCCCACCTGTGATCCGGAGGGTTTGCCGGATATTTTCCACGCTGGCGTCAAGAAATGCCTTGTCATCGGGATTCGGCAGGTCACTGGGCAGGCATAACATGGCCTGTTCCTGAAAATTAAAGGGAGAATCCAAAATAAGCGACTGAACGCGTCCCGGTTCGATTGAATCAAGCCCAAGCCGGCCAAAAAGATATTCAAACTGTTGTTGTACCGCCAACGTGGCCGAGGTGATAGCCACGGTTTTTAATTGATTAAACACCCATTCCGCCAACGGTTTTCCCACATGCAGGGGGCAGCGCGCCAATTTGATGAATTTATCATTCTTGGCATCAATTTCGATCCAACGGACGGTATTACCCTGCAAGGTTTCACTGGTGATTTCCGACAATACATTGGCGACGTTTTCCATCCGCATCGCATAGGCGTTCAATTGCAGCATTTCCACCTGCAGCGGGGACTCCGGTCCATTGGGTTCCGAAGGAACGGTTTTAAGCGCCTTGAGCAGGGAGGCGCAATGACGGACTACCATGCGAATATCTTCTACGGCAGGGAGAATATATACCTGATGCGCCTCACGCACCACGGGGTCTCTTAGAACGGCCTCCGTTAAACGCCATTTGATGTCGCGCCCGATTTGACCGCATTTTTCCGCCGCTAAGGAGCGCAACACGCCAAAAGCGGACAAGATGGCTTCTCGGCACACCGCCAAGGCAGGCAGCAATTGCTCCTCGATGAGCTTTAATATGGCCTCATAGTCCTGGATGGGCAGCCGTTTGCAGTCTTTTGTCAGCCGGATTTTGAGATAGGGAATCAATCCCCGTTCTTTACCTCGCTCCAGGCGGAAAAAACGCCCCAGAGAGGCCAATGCCCCCAACTTGGTGGCGGAGACTCCAAAATACTCCGTGGCGGATTCCTCAATGCTGTGGCCTTCATCGAAAATTACGCGTTTGTATGCAGGGAGCACGGCCAAGGCGGAAAAATCCCCTGTTTCCTTCTTGATTGCCACGTCCGAGAAGAGCATGTGATGATTGGCAACAACCAGATCGGCCTTCGCCACAGCCCGGCGGGCCTTCCATACAAAGCACTTTTTCTGATTCGGGCATGCGCCCATGGCGCAGGTGTCCGCTTCCGAACAGACCCGTTCCCATAACTCACGTTCCGGCACAAAGGGCAAGTCGCTTAGGCTGCCATCCTCTGTTTTTTCGGCCCACTCCGCCAGCGTATTGATCTGTTCCTTGGCGTGTTCATCATCAAACAACGAGGCTTCGGAAAACGCCCGCTCCAGCTTGCGCAGGCACAGATAATTTCCCCGGCCTTTTACCAGGCATGCGGTGAACGGCTGTTTCATGCATTTTTGGAGCAGCGGGATATCCTTAAAAATAATCTGTTCCTGGAGGTTGATCGTGCGGGTGGAAATGACAATGCGTTCTTTATTCCGGATGGTCCAGATGGCCGCGGGAATAAGATAGGCCAGCGTCTTTCCCACGCCGGTGGGCGCCTCCACCACCGCAACGCCGTCCCGGTTGAAGGCATCGGAAACCGCCTCCATCATTTTCCGCTGTTGAGGGCGCACCTCAAAATGCGGCAGGGCCCGGGCCATGGCGCTGTTGGGGGCCAGAAAACGGTCCAACTCCTCCTCATTGAGCCATTCCACCTGTTTGGGGAGAAACGGCTCTATGACGACATACACCCGCTCCGCGGCATTGTCGATGATATACATGCCATGCCCATGGGCGCTGAACATCGAGGCGAGGTCCAAATCGGCTTCACTGGGAATCAACCCCCCGGAGGGATGATTGTGAATCACCACTTCCCGGACATCCAGCACCTCGAATAGCGCGGGCACCGTATTTTCATTGCCCCGCGCACAGACCCGCACCTTGGCCACCCGCCCCACGCTGTCTAACGTCCCGGCAAAAAACACCTCGCACCCACCCGCATCGCGGATCGCCTTTTGCAACTGACGCACTGCCTCCGGGGTAACACGATTGGAGATGTCTTCGCCTAAGATTTCACTCAACTCTAATACCCCGTTGCAGAATATATTCGGCAAAACCACCACGTTCTGGCTGTTTCAAGGCGCTAACAGAAAATAAATGGGTTTCCACATCAGACCCCACTTCCATCATTACGGAAGCCATTGCCTTGGCGCGTTGCCGGATATCCCACTCATCAATTCCTTCCATAAAGGCGGCCACGTCTATGTCGCTCCATTGATCGGCTCTTCCTTCTACATGTGAACCAAAAACATACGCAGCACGCACACGCCCCAAACGGCCAAGCGTTTTCACTGCCGCCAGTGCTTTGCCTCTCACCTCTGCATCGAGAACAGCCATTGAATAATTTCCTCAGTCGCATGCATGGTTTCACCAGCAATAGAGTGCGTTACAGCGCCACTACCATGTTCAATCTCCTCGGGATAACGCGATTGAATATAATAAGCAGACAATTCAGCTAAAAATTCGGATTCTTTTGGGGGCAAATTAATACCCGCTAGTTCCGACAGGCGTAACAAGTTATGAATCCGTGGCGGCATTTGACCTGTTTGCTGTGAAATTACAGCCTTTAACGCTTTTTCCACAGCTTGTTGACAGCAAAAAAGAACATATCGATACCGGCCTGATTCTAACATCGCAGTGGCGGTGTCCAAATCATATCGAGATTGATCTACCCAATGCTGTACTGATTCACCCATAACACTAAACCTTCATACATAAAATCAGACTATAATGCGCCAACGATAACTTGTCAATTTTGTCCATGATTAACTCACACTAAAATGCGCTGTTTCAACACAAAATTTACGTCTGACCACTTTTTTCGCCTATTGTGATGGTTTGACAACCCTGATTTTCTATTGTATAATTCAAATGAATATTTTAATTATACGTTAGAACACATGGAGGAATACGCCATGAAAGACCGGCGGCGGGGCGAGGACACGAAAGAACGGGTCCTAGAGGAAGCCTGTAAGGTGTTTGCCGAGAAAGGCTACCGGGATGCCACTCATGCCGAGATTTGCCGGCGTGCAGGCACGAACGTGGCAGCCATCAATTACTACTTCGCATCCAAGGAGAGCCTGTACCGGGCTGTTTTTGCACACTTGACCCAGAAGGTGGAACGTCTCTATCCCTTGGACGGGGGATTCCCTGTAGATGCTCCTCCGGAGACGCGGCTTCACGCGTTTATCCACGCCCATCTCAGCCGGATGTTCGATCCGGTGCTTCTTGGGGATCTCCACCGGATCCGGATGGCGGAGATGTTCGACCCCACGGGGTTGCTGGAGGATTTGCTGGCCAGTCAATTATCCCATGACCGGGAAATAGTCCAAAAGATACTTCGCGCGCTTCTGGGTCCTGAGGCTTCACAGCGAGACGTCGATTGGTGCGAAATGAGCATCGTGGCCCAATGTTTCATAGGCGCTCCCGGTCCGCCTCATAAGGGTCCGAGGGATATCTTCGGACTCCATGCGGCTGAGGTGGACCGCCTTGCCGGCCATATCCTGAAATTCTCGCTGGCCGGCGTGACGGCCATTCGCCAGAAAAGCAATGATGTGAAAAAACGCGAACACAACACGATTGGGAATACACAATGACTGATTCACACACGGAACAAAGCATGGATGTTGCCAAGACGCTTGGGTTGGATAAATCCCGATCAAAAATACACCGCCTCAGAAATTTTCTGTTCTTCCTGATCCTCATTGCGGCGGGAACAGCTTCGGTTTTGTACTGGCGCACGAACGGTACTGATAACACAGTGAAGTACGAAACAAAGCCTGTGCAGCGCGGAAACCTGGTGGTAACCATAAGCGCAACCGGCACACTGGAACCGATCAAGCAAGTGGACGTCGGCATTGAAGTATCCGGAACCATCAAGACGGTGGAAGTGGATTACAACGATCACGTGGAAGTTGGTCAGGTGCTGGCGCAGCTCGATACGTCGAAGCTCGAGGCACAAGCCTTGCAGTCGAGTTCCGCTCTTGAAGCCGCGCGGGCCAAACTGCTACAGGCACAAGCGACGGTACAAGAGGCGGAGGCACAAATGGCGCGCCTGAATGAGGTGCGGAAGCTAAGCGATGGCAAAATGCCTTCCCAAAGTGAATTTGACACACAAAAGGCCGCTCAGGCGCGCGCGCGTGCCGATGAGGCCAGTGCGAAAGCGGCGGTAGCGCAGGCACAAGCCACATTGGACGCTAATACGTCCGATTTAGACAAGGCGGTAGTGCACTCCCCCATCAATGGCGTGGTGTTGGAGCGTTCCATCGAACCCGGCCAAACCGTTGCCGCCCAGTTCCAGTCGCCGGTGTTATTTACCTTGGCCGAAGACCTGACGCAAATGGAACTCCAGGTGGATGTTGATGAGGCGGATGTTGGTGTGGTGCGGGAGGATCAAGAAGCCACCTTTACCGTGGATGCCTATCCGGATGAGGTATTTCCCGCGCGCACAACACAGGTCCGGTACGGCTCGGAAACCGTGGATGGCGTCGTTACGTATAAAGCCGTGCTGAAGGTCGACAATTCCGATCTCAAGTTGCGTCCGGGGATGACCGCGACCGCCCTCATCACTGTAAATAAACGGGAGGATGTTATCCTCGTGCCCAATGCAGCCTTGCGTTTCACCCCGCCGGAAACGAAACCAGAAGAAAAGAGAGGCGGTGGGAGTATTCTCAACTCCATTCTGCCGCACCCCCCTGCCATGAAATCCACACCGCGCGAAGACACGAATGGCAAAAGCAAAGATCAGAAGGTTTGGACCCTTCAGAACGGGCAGTTAACTGCCATCTCCATCACAAAAGGCTTGAGTGACGGCAAAATGACCGAGGTGACCAGCACCGGGCTTGAACCCGGCACGGAATTGGTCACCGATATGGCAACCGCCCAATGATAAACGGCACGAATTCAAACGGCACGGAACGGCAGCCAATCATAGAATTGAGTGGCGTGAGGAAGGTATATGGCAGCGGCACAGCGGCTATGGAAGCGTTGCGCGGGGTGGATCTGCGTATCTATCCGGGTGAATTTGTAGCGGTCATGGGACCGAGCGGATCGGGGAAAAGCACCTGCATGAACATCGTCGGGTGCCTGGACACCCCCACTTCCGGGGCATATCGTTTTTGCGGCGTAGAGGTGGGCGATCTCACCCGCAACCAACGGGCATTGCTGCGCCGCCATTATCTCGGTTTTGTATTCCAGGGATATAATTTGCTGAATCGCACTTCCGCCCTGGAAAATATCGAACTCCCGCTGATATACCGGGGTGTGACCGTGCGCTCAAGACACCAACAGGCGCGGCAGGCGATGGAAGTGGTCGGGTTGACGGGCTGGCAACACCATACGCCGGGCGAATTATCAGGCGGCCAGCAGCAACGCGTTGCGATTGCCCGCGCCATCGTCACCCAACCCCTCGTGTTGCTTGCCGATGAGCCCACCGGCAATCTGGATTCCGCGCGCAGCATCGAGATCATGGAATTGTTGACATCCCTTAATGAAAATCAGGGGATAACCATCGTAATGGTTACGCATGAACCAGACATGGCTGAATATGCCACGCGAACCGTGCATTTCAAAGACGGCTTAATCTCGACGGATCATTCCCATAAGGAGAACGCATAATGCTGGGAAATGCTTTGTTGTTGGCGTTGCGTGAACTGCGCCGCAATGTGATGCGCTCCTTCCTGACCATGCTGGGCATCATCATCGGCGTGGCCGCAGTGATTATTTTGGTGACGCTCGGGGGCGGAGCCACCAAGCAGGTTACGGAACAAATCTCCAGCCTGGGCAGCAATCTGATGATGGTGGTTCCGGGAAAACGCATGGGCCCCGGCCAGGGATCGAGCAGCGCACCGTTTAAATTAGCGGACGCGGAAGCCATAGAACGCGAAATCTCTGGATTGCGCGCAGTAGCGCCTGCCTCTTCCGCTATGGTCACGGCCGTATTGGGAAATGAAAACTGGTCCAGCACCGTGACAGGCACCACCGCCTCCTATTTCGATGTCCTTAACCGCCGCATACAGGAGGGCAGGATATTTTCACAATCCGAGGCGCGCTCCGGCGTATCCGTCTGTATTATTGGCGAGACCATACGGAACAAATTATTCGGAGGCCAGGATCCGATAGGCAACAAGATCCGTCTCGGAAATATCTCTTGCGAAGTGATTGGGCTCCTCGCAGAAAAAGGCCAAAACACGATGGGACAGGATCAGGATGACATTGTCATCATGCCATTGCGAACGTTTCAGCGGCGCATTGCCGGCAACGAAGATATTAGTCTCATCCAGGTTTCCGTCAAAGACGGCATTTCCACCGATAAAGCTAAGGTGGATATTGGGCGCCTGATGCGGGTTCGGCGTCATCTCTCGGCCAGCGAAGACGATAATTTCAGTGTAATGGATTTGAAGGAAATATCGACCATGTTATCCGGCACGACAAAGGTGCTCACGGGACTTCTGGGCGCGGTGGCGGCGGTGAGTCTGTTGGTGGGCGGCATCGGCATCATGAATATCATGCTCGTGTCGGTAACGGAGCGGACGCGCGAAATCGGCACGCGCCTGGCCATTGGTGCACTGGAACGCGAGGTGTTGCTTCAATTTTTGGTCGAGGCGGTCGTACTGTCATGTTCCGGCGGATTGATAGGCATCGTCCTGGCCCTGACGGTCTCTCTGGGACTTTCAAGCCTTCTTCAAATTCCCTTCGTATTCAACGCGCCGATAGTCGTAGTCGGCTTCGTATTTTCCGGGGCCATCGGGGTGGTTTTCGGTTACTTTCCCGCCCGGAAAGCCGCACAATTGGATCCCATCGAGGCATTGCGTCATGAGTAACCCTTTTCAAGAAATACTGACTGCTGACGGAGGCGTTATGCGCAACACTAGAGTAAAACCGTGGCTTCGTATCGCGTTTGCATGTGTGCTGACGCTCGTGCTGGCTTCATGCAAAACCGGCCCTGATTATCATCGTCCGGCTATGACCATCAATGAAGGATTTAAAAGCGCAACGGAGGGTGAATCGGCGCAGCCGAACCTTGCCCGGGATTGGTGGCGGCTATTTAATGATCCTGAACTCTGCGCGCTGGTGGAAGAGGCGTTGGAAAGAAACCTTGATCTGAAGGCCGCCATGGCGCGCGTGGCACAGTCACGGGCTTCCGCAAGGTCAGTGAGGAGTTCCTTTTTCCCCGTTCTGACCATGGATCCCTCTGCGAAACGTTCTCGCACACCGGGCGCCGATATCTCTTCTAATTCCACCGCAGATAAACTATCTCAGGCCACCTCCACGATCAACAAGATATCGAGCCTGCTGAGTCAGATCAATTCGCTACGCCAAGGCAATACGTCAAGCACAAGTTCGGGCGGCGGTTCGGCAGGCGCCACCAGCACCTCCACCGCGAGCATAGGAGGATCAGCAGGCTCCGCGACGACCAGCAATAGTTTTCAGATACCTTTTGATCTCTCGTATGAGATTGACATCTGGGGCCGTTTACGCCGGTCGTATGAATCTTCCAAGGCGCAACTTCAAGCGTCCATCTACGATTTGGAAGTAGTGCGCCAGACACTCCTTGCGGACCTCGCCCGAAATTACTTCCATCTCCGGTCGTTCGACGCCCAATACGCCATCCTTCAACGCAATCTGAATTTATACGAGGAGCAGGTGGAATTGACTGGAAACCAATATAAGGCCGGATTGATCAGCGAGACCGATCTGTTGCAGGCCCAAGTGCAACTGGAATCGACACGGGCGCAGGCCGCGGATACGCTAAGGCAACGGACGGATCTCGAACACGCCATTGCCATACTGCTGGGCCGAACGCCCATGGAATTTTCACTGGTGGTCCGGCCGCTTGATGCCATGCCGCCGATAATTCCCGCCGGGCTGCCCTCGGAACTATTGCGGCGGCGGCCGGATGTGGCGGAGGCGGAGCAAAATCTTATGTCGGCCAGCGCGGAAATCGGCGTTGCCAAGGCGGAATTCTTCCCCGTGGTGAAGCTTACCGGATCCGCAGGTTTTCAAAACGATGAGCTAAAAAACATCTTTGATTGGGAAAACTTCGCATGGTCGATTGGACCAAGCGTTTCCCTTCCCATATTCAAGGGTGGACAGTTATGGTCCAACTTGCAGAAAGCCAAGGCGCGCTATGAGGAGTTGGATGCGGCGTACCGCGCACAAGTGCTAAGCGCATTCGTTGACGTGGAGGATTCGTTGACAGACCTTCATATGCGGGCCGAAGCCGCCGGCGCGCAGGCGAACGCGGTCACCGCGGCACGGGAATATCTGCGGCTTATACAGATCGAATACCAAAGCGGCATTACCGATTACATGCATGTAGTAAACGCAGAGCAAACCTTGCTCACCAACGAATTGTCCGAGGCACAGATTCTAAACCAGCGCATGATTTCGACCGTCCTGCTGATTAAAGCCCTTGGCGGCGGGTGGGATTCACAACCTGCCCCGGCAGTAAAAGAAGAGGAGGGTTCGGACGCTTCAGGCAGCAATACAGGCAAGGTTTAGGAGCAAGCAATGGTCGCAGAACGTACAGCCCCGTGGGGGGTGATTTTCGATGTGGACGGCACGATGGTAGACAACGTGGCGTTTCATGAAAAAGCCTGGTTGACGTTTGGGGAGCGGCATGACCTTCCGATAACGTCTTCCTTTTATCGTGAAAAGATGCATTCCCGGAGCAATGATTTGATTGCGAAGGTGCTGTACGGGGAAGACGTTTCCCCGGCGCTGGCAGCGGCAATGAACAAAGAGAAGGAGGCTATTTACCGAGAGTTGTACCGTCCGCATATTAAAGAAAATCCGGGTCTTACGCCGTTGTTGGAAGCCCTGCACCGGGAAAAGATACCGTGCGCCGCCGCATCGAATTCACCGCCGGAAAACGTGGATATGATTTTGGAGGGACTTCACGTGCGTCATTTTTTCAAGGCGACAAGCGCACTGGACGGCACTGGACGGGGCAAACCGCATCCTGATCTGCTTCTAAAGGCAGCCCAAGCCCTGGAATTGAAAATAAACCGTTGCGTGGTGTTGGAAGATTCGATCTCGGGCTTCGAAGCCGCGGAACGGGCCGGGGCGCCCTTTATTGTAATTTCCTGCGGGTCGAATCCGGCAAGCCTGTTGCATACCCAAAATGCGCGGGCGATTCACCTTGATTTCACCACCCTCACGCCGGAAGTGCTCCGCGCCGCATTGTCTAAATAGATTTTTTCATACTCATCTCAACCGGGGGGGTGCAAGATTGAAAGTGGTCGTGAGTAGACCTAAAATAAGGCTGCCGTGCCCGTGATGGCCACGGACACGGTCATGTGGGAAATATCAAAATGAAACGTGTGTTCCAGCCACTATCCGGAAAACGTTACTGGGAGGAATTGCCATGAAACAATCAGCGGGTCTTGCTCTGGTAGTCATGTTGATGCTTCTCGTAATACCACAAGCCACTGCGGCGGAAGGCATCAAGGATTCGGAATCGGCATCCCATGCGGCAGACTCGGCTTCGTATGCCCTTGTAGATACCTACGACTATGGCAAGTTCAAGGTTATGCAATTCAACCTTGCCGTGTTGTCGCACTACTCCTATCTGCTTTGCAGCGGCAAGGAATGTCTTGTCGTGGACCCTGGGCGCGATGTCTTCGCATATCTTGACCATGCAGCCAAAGAAGGCCTGACGATCAAGGGGGTATTGCTGACCCATTCGCACGCTGATTTCGTCGCCGGGCACATGGAACTGGCAAAAACCGCTGCTTGCCCAATCTATGCAAGCGCCACTGGAAACCAGGAATTCCCCCACGAATTATTGAAGGAAGGCACAGCCGTTCCCCTGGGCAGCGTAGTGCTGAAAACCATTGAAACGCCTGGTCATACACCCGATGGAATGACCGCGTGTGTTTACAACGATCCCAACGACGCCGCGCCGGTGCTCTTATTCACCGGAGACGCCCTCTTCGTTGGAAGCGTAGGCAGGCCCGACCTTATGGAAGGAACGATGTCCGCTGCGGAGCTCGCCTCCATGGGATTCGACACATGGACCAATAAGTTCTCGAAATTCCCTGATGCAACCGTGTTCTTTCCCGCACATGGAGCCGGTTCTCTGTGCGGAGCGCACTTGAGCGACAAACCGTTTTCCACCATTGGTGAGGAGCGGACCTCGAACCATTATTTTCAGTACAAAACACGCAGTGACTATATCGCCGCTGTGCTGGACGGACTCCCGGAAGCGCCGCAGTATTTTAAATACAATGCCGCCATGAACCGGAAAGGGCCGGACCTCGTGGACTGGAACGCGCCTCTGCCTCCGGAAAAGACTCCGGATACAGCCCTGACTGATGCCGGGAAGATCTATGTGGTCGATGTGCGCGATGCGGCGGCCTACGCGGAAGGCCATATTCCCAATAGCGTCAATATCGGCATTCGCGGGCGTTTCGAAACTTGGACCGGCATCATGGTGCCTTGGAAGTTTCCGCTGGCCGTGACTGGTAGTCAGGAAGAACTCAAGGAAGCACTCTACCGTCTTCACCGGGTTGGATATAAGGCGGATGTGATTTCGTTCGATGCTTGGAAACAAGCGGGATTGGTTTTGGCTAAAAGCACCCCGGTCAAGCCCCGGGACCTTTACCAACAAATGCAGGATGGCACCGCCCCTGTCATCGTTGACGTGCGATTGCCCAACGAGTGGATGGGACTGCGCGTAGGAAACGTCGTGAATCTTCCATTGAACCACTTGGCGGAGCTCTCATCGAAACTCGATCCGAAACAGCCTGTCGTCACGGTCTGTAATTCAGCATACCGTTCCAGCATGGGTATTGGCATCTTGGAACGGAGAGGCTTCCAGCAGGTCAGCAGTATGGATGGGGGCAGTGAAGCCTGGCTCAATGAGGGATTGCCCGTCTTCGGAAATGAAAAGGCGCAAGGAACCTCAGGGTCTGTTCCCAAACGCATTATCCCGCTTCCGGAACGCATCTCCGCCGCCGACCTGAAACGGCTCATTACAGACCTGCCTGGCACGTTTGACCTCGTGGATATCCGCCCGCCGGAACACTATGCGGACTACAACCTGTCCGGTTCGCGCAACGTGACTATCGCGGACTTGGCGGGGGATCCGGCATTTCTTACCGGTGCGGGCCCCCTTGTAATCGTGGATCGGGACGGTTCACTGGCCATGGCCGTGGCGGGTATTCTTTCCCAGAAGACTGCACGCCCCATCAAGGCGCTCTACGGCGGCCTTGAAGCATATTGGGCGGAAACGGAACTGAACCCGGCGGTGCGCGAAGTCCCGCTCCAGGGCGGAGTGTCCCACTCCGCTCCAGCGGTAATGCCTCCGCCTCAACCAGGTCTTCCGGTAACACCACCCTCGCCCGCTCCGGCCCCCAAGAAGAAAAGTGCGGGGTGCTGAGTCATGAATCATACAACCCAATCCAAACAAGCCCCCTATTGGAACCCATACCTTGCAGGTCTGCTGCTGGGCGCCACCCTTTTGGCCTCATTTCTTGTGTTAGGCGCAGGGCTTGGCGCCTCGGGCGGAATCGCTCGCGTCGGCGCCTTTGTCGAAGCATGCGCGGCGCCTGCACATGTAGCTAATAGCGAGTATTTCGGCGGTTGGGGCTCGAAGCCCTTGACCTACTACCTTGTCCTGATGCTGGCGGGGACTTTTCTGGGCGGATTGTTTTCCGCGCTCTTGGCCAACCGCATAAACGTTACGCTTGAACGCGGGGCTTCGTGTTCCCGCGGCAGACGAGCGGTTATGGCGCTGGCCGGCGGTGTCGTTGCGGGATTCGCCAGCCGCCTCGCGCAGGGTTGTACATCCGGGCAGGCGTTGAGCGGCGGCGCACTGCTGCTGACGGGAAGCCTTGTGTTCATGATATGCGTGTTTGCCGGCGGGTACGCCGCGGCATGGTTTGTAAGGAGGCAGTGGCATGATTGAGACCTACTTTGGCTCCGATGCGCTGGATTCCGGCAAAGCCCTTTTGGCCGCGCTTGTAATTGGATTCCTCTTCGGTTTTTCGCTCGAACGCGCCGGGTTCAGCAGTTCCCGAAAACTCGCGGGTATCTTCTACTTCACCGACATGACGGTATTGAAGGTCATGTTCACGGCCCTCATCACCGCTATGATCGGGCTATCGTACTGCATGGCGCTCGGCTGGATTCGGCCCGAAAGCCTGTTCTTGATGGACACCATCTACGGCGCTCAGATCGTCGGGGGGTTGTTGTTCGGATTGGGCTTTGCAATGGGCGGGTGGTGTCCGGGTACTGCCGCCGCAGGTCTGGCGGCAGGTAAAATGGATGCACTTTTATTCCTGGGCGGCGCGGCCGGAGGCAGCATCCTGTTCAACGAACTGTTTGCGGTCATAAAACCAGTCTACACCTGTGGCGCCAGCGGCGTCGTGCACATCTACGATTCCATCGGCATCTCCAAACCCTTGTTTGCTCTCCTATTTACGCTGGCTGCGGTAGGCTGTTTCTGGGGTGCGGAATACATCGAACTGCGCCGCGGCAAAGGCGGCGGGCTCTGGAACAGCCCATTTCTGAAAGCATTCAGTCTCGCCCTGATTGTCGCCGCCGTAGGATTGCTGGTGATCCCGGCAGAAGCGGTCAGCCCTACATTACCGTGTGCATCAAGCCTGCCGGCAGACGAATCGGCGATGTTGCAGCGGCTCCAGGAAGGTGAAGACCATATTGAGCCTGAAGACCTCGCGGACCGTCTGCTTGCGGGAGACTCCTCGCTCGCCCTTATCGACATCAGGACGCCCGGGGAATTTGCGGCATTCCACATCCGAACCGCGGTAAATGTGGCGATGGCGGACCTGCCCGCATATATGGCGTCCCATGCCGCAAACAAAACGGCAGTGTTGTATTCAAACGGCATGACGCATCCGGCGCAGGCGCGGGATGCGCTGGATCGGATGGGATACAGCAATGTCTATCTGCTCACGGACGGCTTGGATGGATTCATGCAACGCTGTCTGAAACCCGTGTCCTTGCGCGGCGAACCGGTACCGGAACCCCTCAAACTGAAGATCCAATCGTGGCGTTCATTCTTTCTGGAAACGGCAAAACCCGACAGTGAGCCTCCACCACAGTCAGGCCCCGCACCAGCCGGGAACATCCGGTTGCCTGGCCTTGTCGAGACTGCCTGGTTGGCGGACAATCTTGGCCGGAATGGAATTCACGTTATAGACACGCGTTCCCAGCCGGAATACAACAGCGGCCATATCCCCGGTTCCTTCTGTCTGAATCCTGAAAGTGTTCGCGGAAACAGTGGCGGGCTCCCATCGATGCTGCTGCCTGCGGACATGCTGGCGCGTGTGTTCGCCTTGATGGGTATGAACGCAAATGACACGGTGATTCTGGTGTATGGAGACAAAGTGCAAGATGCCACCTTGATTGCCATGGCGCTGGAGCGAATCGGGCATAGCCATTACGCAGTCCTGAACGGCGGCTTTTCGAAGTGGACTGCTGAGAAACGTGCAGTAGACACGATTCTGCCGTCCAAACCGGCCAGTTCCCTGGTCGCTAAAGCTGGTTCTGACACGTTCACCGTGGACGCTGATACCGTCCTGCGCCATCAGAAGAACAAGACGGCTGCGATTCTGGATGTACGTCCTGCGGACTTCTTCTCGGGCGTGAAGTCTGATGAAGCCCGTGCAGGTCACATTCCAGGAGCAATCAATCGGCCTTACACAGAAGATGTGGTTAAAGCGGACACGGGGGTGACCCTGAAACCGGCGGCGGACTTGCAGGCGGCCTATGCGAAGCTATTTCCCTCAAAGGACGCCCCCATCATCGTTCATTGCCGCACTGGACATCAGGCCAGCCAGACGTTCTTTGTCCTCAAACATCTGCTCGGCTATACCAACATTCTCTACTATGATGCCGGATGGACCGAATGGGCCGCTCACCCCGAGTTACCCGTGGCAAAATGATCGGTTATCCGAATAACGCGTGCTATGGAAGACACCCGGAAACGGCCACGAATTGTAATATCCAGGCTTGAGAAATTTCTTAAAAAAATCACACCCCGTAAGGATCAATGCTATGGTCAATATGCCGGACGGCTTCCTTGCTGGGTTGAAACTGGTCCGGGGTGGGCGTGGGATAGATATTGTTGAAGCACGCGGTGCAAAAATGCGCGGGATTGAGTCCTGTGGCCTTCAACATGTCCGGAATGGGGAGATACGCGAGGGAATCCACTTCCAGAAAGTCACGAATTTCCTCCACGGACAGGTTGTGGGCGATTAGTTTGCTCCGGTTGGGCGTATCAATACCGTAGTAACAGGAACCGATAATGGGCGGCGATGCAACCCGGAAATGCACTTCCTTTGCCCCGCGCACGCGCAAAAGCTTGATGATTTTCTTGGCCGTGGTGCCCCGGACAATGCTGTCATCCACCAACACGACGCGTTTCCCGGCGACGGTGCTCCTGCTCGGATTGAGCTTGATTTTCACGCCAAAATCGCGGATTTTCTGGTCCGGTTCAATGAAGGTGCGGCCCACATAATGGTTTCGGATAAACCCCATTTCAAAAGGGATGCCGGATTCATGGGCATACCCCAGAGCGGCGGGATTGGAGGAATCCGGCACGGCCATCACTAAATCTGCTTCCACCGGGGACACTCTCGCTAATGCGCATCCCATTTCCTGCCGAATCGCATTCACGCTTTTGCCGAAAATGTCGCTGTCCGGACGCGACACATATATAAATTCGAAAATGCACTGTTGTGGCGTGACTTTTTCGAACGGTTTTTGGCTGGTGATGCCTTCCTTATTAATCGTAACGACTTCGCCCGGCTCGATTTCGCGGACCCAATCGGCGTCGATGATATCCAGGGCGCAGGTCTCACTAGCCAGAACATAGGCCTGTTCCAGTTTTCCTAACCACAAGGGACGGAACCCATATGCATCGCGCACCGCCACAATCTCCTGTTCATTCATGGCGAGGATCGTGTACGCGCCGATTACTTGTTTGCAGGCTTCAATAATCGTGTCGGTGAAGGTGGTTTCCCTGGAGCGGGCCACAAGATGCACCAGCACCGCCGTGTCCGTGGTCGCCTGGAAAATCGCGCCTTCTGCTTCGAGTTGGTCGCGCAATACGGCCGCATTTACAAGATTTCCATTATGGCAGAGGGCCATGCAGCCCCGCGCATAGTCCACCACTAACGGCTGTACATTTTTCAAGTTGCTGGAACCAAAGGTGGAGTACCGGACATGCCCGATACCATGCGTGCCGTTGACGCGCGCCAGCTTATGGGGCCGGAACACATCATTGACCAGCCCCACGCCCCGGTGAGCAGTCAGGACGCCATTGTCCGCGCAGACAATTCCCGCGCCTTCCTGGCCGCGATGTTGCAGGGCATACAGGCCTAAATACGTCAGCTTCGCCGCTTCGGGATGACCATAGATGCCAAAAACGCCGCATTCCTCACGGATCGTGTCCTCGGAACCATGATCTTCAAATTTTTGAGAAGCATACGGAGGTAACATCCGTATCTTCGCCTCAAAACGGCGTGTGCTGTTCATTTATAGGTCCTTTTTCCCTGTAATTAAGGTATATGCATCCATATATTTTTGACGGGTGCGTTCCACCACATCCTCCGGCAATGGAGGCTGGGGCGAATTCTTGTCCCACCCCGTTGTTTCGAGATAGTCCCGCACGAATTGCTTGTCAAAACTGGGTTGAGGGCCGCCCGGAGCGTATTGGCCGGCCGGCCAGAATCTCGATGAGTCCGGAGTAAGAATTTCATCGGCCAGGACCAGTTCTCCATTCAACACGCCGAACTCGAATTTCGTATCGCACACAATAATCCCCTTGGCGGCGGCGATGTCCCGTGCACGGGAATATACCTGGAGGGCGGCATTGGAGGCCTTGGTATTCAGATCCTCCCCGATAATCTTGCCAGCCTCATCGGGGCTGATATTAATATCGTGGCCGTCTGTGGCTTTGGTGGCCGGGGTATAGATGGGCTGGTCCAGTTTGCTCGATTCCACCAGGCCCGCAGGCAGGGAATGGCCGCAGACAGTACCCGCCTGCTTGTATTCCTTCCAGCCGCTGCCGGCAAGGTATCCCCGGATGACGAATTCGACCGGGAACATCTCGCATTTGTGGACGAGCATCGAGCGTCCTTCGAACATTTCCCGCTGCTGTTGAAACTCCGTGGGGAAATCGGCCAGATCAGCGGAAATCAGGTGGTTCTTGACGATGTCTTTGATCTGTTCGAACCAATACAAGGAAATCTGCGTCAGAATCTTGCCCTTATCCCGGATACCGACGGGATTCACCCAATCGAACGCGGAGATCCGGTCCGTGGCGACCAGGACCAAACGGTCCCCAAGGTCATACAGATCCCTGACTTTTCCCTGCCGGGTAGGCTTACGGCCTTGCAGATTGGTTTCGCAGATTGCCTGTGTATTCATGGTATTCTCCTAAAAGGTAGTTGTTGGTTGCTGGCTGTTAGTCACCCGCGTTTCCCAATGCCCCAACGACACGCAACTAACAACAAACAACTGACCCGCATCAACTAGAAAAAAGTTCCCTGGAGATAGGGCCTGTTGATCTCCAAGAGCTCATTCAACAGCGCCCGGCATCCAGAAGCGTCCGGTGTCAGCGGATGTAACAACAGGGCCTGGAAGGCCATTTCCCGGTCCCCTGTCACCGCCGCCTGCACCGTCATGGATTCATACGCCTTGATCAACTGCATCAACCCTCGTATGGAGGGTTCGGGCGGCGGCTGGGGAATCGCCCGCGCGCCGTCCTTGCCAATAATAGCACTTACTTCAACGGAGGCATCATTGTCAAATGTGGGGATGGCCCCGTTGTTCTTGCAACACACGATCTGACGGGAATTGCGATCGTTCTGAATCGCGTCGATCAGATAGAACGCCGCCGTGGAATAATGCGCACCGCCGCGTTTGCTCAGTTCCTCCGGTTTTTCCTTCAGGCTCGCATCCCGATACTTCTCAAAAAGGCCCTTTTCAATCTCCAGCACTTCCTCGCCCCGCGTCTTGTCCTTCGCCTTCATCTCCTCCTTCACGGTCTCCGTCGAATAGTAATGCTGAAGATAATAATTGCAGAACATGTGAAGACTGCGCGTCGCTTCCAGCATATTCACCCGCGTCTTCTCATTCTCCCACTCTTCCCGAATGTGGTCTTCGAGTTTTAACAATACTTCCAAGGTAATGTCCTGGCCGCATTTTTTGAAGCCGCGCACCCAGGAAAGGTGGTTCAAACCAACATAATCCAGTTCGATATCCCCCACCTCGCCGCCGGTGACTTTCAAAACCTCCATAATCATGCCGATGGGCACGTTGCACAGCCCCACTGTCCGGATGGAACTGTGCTTGATCACTGCCTCGGTATTGATGCCGGCGGGATTGGTGAAATTCACCAGGAAGCCTTTGGGGGCGAGTTCTTCCATGGCATGGGCAATATCGAGAATGCGCGGGATGGTGCGCAAGGCGCAGGCAAATCCGCCCACGCCGGTGGTCTCCTGTCCGATCAGGTTGTATTTCAGCCCCAGCTTCTCATCATTGATCCGCGCCTGCATCTGCCCCACACGGATTTGGGTGATGACATAACTCGTATCTTTTACCGCCTCGCGCAACTCGCTGGTGGAATGGACGGTGAACGGAGAACCATGGGCGAGGGCCATGCGCTCGGCAAATTCACGATTAATGCGCAGACGGTCCCCGTCCCGGTCCATCAGCCATAATTCCGTGACAGGAATAGTATCCAAACGGGAAAACACCCCGTCCAACAACTCGGGGGTATAGGAACTTCCACCTCCGACAACCGTCAATTTCATTCGGGAACTCTTCCTTGCGCGCAGGATCCATCCAGATGCGACGGGCGCTTTACCCGTGCACCCTCATGATACCGTGCACCACTGACAAAGTCAATTTTTAGCGTTTTTTACCCCGGAATCGGTATCGGAATCGGTATCGGTATCGGAATCAGCTATCTACCGGTGATTTTAAATGATTCAACGCAGAGAACGCAGAGAACGCCGAGGGGCGCAGAGGGGGAATTTCTACTATCTTATTACTTTTTTTTCACACGGAGCCGAACAGATCACAGAGAAATCTTATGGTTGAATTCTACTTTTTCTCTTGGTTATGAGTGCATTTTTTCTTTTTCGACAGGTACTAAGTCAAGGAAATTAAATACAATGAAACCTATACCATTAAGATAGAAATATATTAGGAACAATCCAAACTGGCATGTAAGGGATTTCCAGACCACATCGGATATGTTCTATCCTGCACGTCGCCTTCATATGCACCTCAAATAACAATATTGACTGTATTTACTGCTTTACTTTTGCAGCCTGTTGCCGTTTCGAAGTATGCAATTTTTTTGGGTGTAGCTTTACTACAGTGTGGCCGGATGTGGTTTGAATCGACCGCAAATCGGCGCAAATGGCAGCAAGATCGCCTCCGAATTTCTGTGTGTGCAGAAGGCGATTTTTGCGTATTTCATCAACCAGTGGATTCTTCATTGATCTGTCTCCAATAATTCTTCCGGGGAACATATTTCCGGACAGAAGAAACCTTCTTTCTAGATAAACTCGCTTTACCATGGGGTGTATAATACCAGTTTATAATTGAAGGAAACAGCCTCATTGCCACCACAAGCGGAGTAGGCTGTAGGAAGAACGCAATGAACCCAAAAATTTCTTTTTGGTCTTCGTGGCTCCGTGTGAGCAACTATTTCATCTAACGCCATACAGCGTCTAAAACACCTTCCGGCTGGATTTTTTTACAGATACCAGGTAAGGTAAAGGCAGGTGTAGGGAGTATAGAACGAGGATGTTCGTTGTTGCACTGGTGATATTTGTTCCTTTTTTTGTGTGGGGGCTCTATGCGTTGCACAAAAAGTATCAGCGCCAGCAGGATCTTCCGCCGTGGCTGGAAGCTATCACACTGCTCGGCGTGGTTTTATTTTACGCCTTGGAAATCGACCAACTGCACGAAGTGATGTCGTTGCAGCCGCTCATGTACGTCTTCACCCTGTTGGGGCTGTTCGTCGCGGGAATGGCCCTGTATGGGCATATGGCCATTTCACTGTCTTCGCGGCTGATTGTGGATATCGTCGTTCCCTCCGGCGAAGAGGTCTCGGACCGGCCCCGCTTCGGTCCGGCAGAAATGCTGGAGCGCCAAAACGACTACGAAAGCGCCCTGCAGGAGTATTGGATTCTTGCACGAACCTACCCCCGCAATCCCCAAGTCCACCGGCGGATTGCGGAATGTTTCCTTCATTTGAAACGGCCGGAGGAGGCTGTAAAGTGGTTTGAACGGGCGCTGCAAAACATGAAAGACCCGGACAAGGCTTTACCGGTGCTGAGCCGGTTATGCGATATATATCTCAATGTCTTGCAGCAACCTGGCGCCACTCTGTCCGCCCTTGGGAGATTCATACAAGAGTACCCAAACACCAAGGCCGCGGAAACCGCCCGCGCCCGGTTATCTGCATTGGGGGCGGCGGTTGAAGAAAAACCTGTCGATACAGCGCTCGCATCTTTGGACGCTGCTCCCATTGAGGATACGCCACTTTCACCCCCGAAGAAAAAACAACCCAAAATACCGGCTGCCAGTCCTCCCTCGTTGACCGTGGAACCCCTGCTTGAGCCGATAAAAGAGCCTTTATCAGCGATATCAGAGCTTTCTCCAAATGAGGCTGCACTCGAAATTGATTCCCCCCGTCTCCCGCCTGCGCAAAAAGAAAAATCCAATAAATCCAATGCCGATGCTTCATTTCTTGAGCCCATGTAAGACATTCCCCAAGGGAACTATGGGTGCATTTCGTCTGGAAGCGTCGGAATAACCAATTGCCCGCCTCCTACCTCCCGTGTGATGTCGATCACATTAAGGACATTCTGGAAAGGGGTGTTTTTATCCGCGCGAAGCACAAGGGCGGCCTCCGGTTCCATTTTGAGCAATTCGACCAGTTTTTCCCGCAATTGCGTGGGGGTAACGGGCGCTGAATTGAAATAGATGGCGCCTGAGGCATCCACGGTGATTTCCTTGCCCATATTCTCCTGATTGGCGGCGGTAACCGCTTTCGGAAGGGAAATATCAATGCCAAGTTGATTGCGGAAAGTGCTGGACAACATGAAAAAAATCAGGAGCATAAACAAAATATCGATAAGGGAGGTAAGATTAATGGTGGGCCGCCTCACGCGGCGTTTTGTTCCAAAAGGACCGTCCATAACGCCATTCACTTTTAGGTATATGCCACGGTCATTGTAGGAGGTTTGCCCCCCCGATGACAAACTTTTTCCCTGGATGGGGGGAATTTGATTTGCCAAATTGCACAAAATCAGGTAAACTGAGTTCAGAAGGCGTGACGAGGCGAGTACGAAAACCCACATGCGGGGTGAGACGTGGAGCAGTATACTGTTTTAGTTGTAGATGATTGTGAAGATGAAACGGCCCTCCTTTGTGAGGGGCTTAAGTTGCACAACTATCATGCTCAAGGAGTCTATACCGGCCAAGCGGCGTTAGATCGGTGCGAGGCAGGCGGTATAGACTTGGTTTTATTGGATATTGGACTCCCCGATATCGATGGGCATGAAGTATGTTCGCGGCTGAAAGCCAATCCGAAAACGCGGGACATCCCCGTCATCTTTGTCACGGGAAAAGGAGATGCAGCGGATGTTAGCAAAGGGTACAAACTGGGCGCGGTGGATTATATTGCCAAGCCCTATAACCTCCCGATTGTCATGGTGCGGGTAAACTGCGCGATGCGTACGAGGCATACGATGGAATACATGGGCGGACAACCCGATTATCTCATGGATCCCGTATATACCGACCATCTTACGGGGTTGCGTAACCGCCGATTTTTGATGGAACGGCTTCAGGAAGAGATCGAAAAGTCCCACCGGTATAAATATCCCGTATCCTGCCTGTTGGTGGACATTGATGAAATTCTCGCGGAAGACACGGATCTGGGTGCGGCCTCGATGGACGACCTGTTGGCGGAAATCGCTTTGGCTATCCGGGGTTCTTCGCGGTACTACGACATTCTCGCGCGGTTTGACGGCGCGTTATTTGCGGCGGTGCTCCCCCACGCCTCTTTGCACGACGCCGTAAGTTATGCGAATAAAATCCAGGAGGAAGTATCCTCGACAACCTTCCATGATCCTGGATTTCCAACGCATGCCAAATTGAGTTTTGGGATTGTATCGTGCGCCAATGGCGCGGCCCTGGGCGCCGATCATATCCTGGGGGAAGCGATGCGCAACCTCTTCCAGGCATCCACCATGCTGGGCGATAAAATTGTCGCCCGTGACCTGAACAAGGATAATTAGCCGCGGGCCAACGCCCGATGCCCGATATCATTGCGAAAGTGCACGTCCTCGAAGTGAATCTTCCGAACGGCGTTATAGGCGCGGTCGATGGTTTCCCGTAATGTTGCGCCGCGCGCCGTAACATTCAGCACCCGTCCCCCATTTGTTATCAAAGCGCCGTCCCGTTCCTTTGTGCCGGCATGAAACACAATGATGTCCGGATCGGATTCCGCTTCTTCAATTCCAGTGATAACCATGCCCTTCTTATACTCCTTCGGATACCCGCCACTGGTCATCACCACGGTCACACACGGCGCCTCGTCATACTCAATCGTCAGGGTGTGCAGCGAACCCTCACAACACGCGAGAAACACCGGAACAATATCCGTTTTCATGCGCGGCAGGACCACTTGCGTTTCCGGATCGCCAAAACGCACATTAAACTCGATTACCTTGGGTCCATCGCTGGTAATCATTAATCCCGCGTAGAGAATGCCCTGATACGGCGATCCGGCCTCCGCCATGCCGGAAATCACCGGCTGTAAGATCTCACGTTCGATACGGGTCTGCATTTCCGGCGTGACCACCGGCGCGGGCGAATAGGCCCCCATGCCTCCCGTATTCGGCCCCTGATCGCCGTCATAGACTGCTTTATGATCCTGGCTGCTGACCATCGGCACCACCGTTGTACCGTCGCAAAACGCCAGGATAGACGCTTCCTCACCCACAAGACATTCTTCGATAACGACGTGGCTGCCCGCATCGCCGAAAATACGTTCCACCATGGCTTCCTGAATCGCGCGAACAGCGGTATCCACGTCTTGGGCCACGGTCACCCCTTTTCCGGCGGCCAGCCCATCCGCTTTTATCACAATGGGCGCACCATGCGCCTTGACATACGCAATCGCGGCGTCCGGATCATTAAATTCCTCATAAGCCGCTGTTGGAATGCCCTGCCGCTTCATAAATGCTTTGGCAAAGGCCTTGCTGGATTCCAATTGCGCGGCAGCCGCCACCGGCCCGAAAACAGCATGCCCCTCTTTGCGCAACGTGTCCGTAATACCCGCCGCAAGGGGGTCTTCCGGCCCGACAACGGTCAATCCCACGCCGTTTTCCGAAATGAACCGGCTGACAGCGGCGAAATCTTTAATGTTCAGGCCGGCGCATTGTCCCTTTTTCAGCCGTTGAATTCCTGGATTGCCCGGAACGCAATAGACTTTCTCCGCCAAGGGGCTTTGGGCGATTTTCCAGGCCAAGGCATGTTCCCGCCCGCCACTGCCAATAATCAACACATTCATGGTTCACATCCTCTTTGAGTGCAAATTTTTACGCCTTGGGCGGTTCGGTTTGGCGAAGGTATTCCGCAATGGCGCGATCATACTCCGAACAATACATAAAGGCTTCCATGGCCAGCCGGTAGCGGGTGATATACGTCATTTTCCCCTCATTGGCGCGTATTTCATGCATCAAGGCGGGATACCATTGTGGATCCACCACCACCGTCACATACCTGAAATTCTTCGCCGCGGACCGCACCATGGCCGCACCGCCAATATCCGTCTGTTCCACGATTTCTTCGGTGGTTGCGCCCGGCAGCAGGGTCATGTTTTCCAGGGGCTGAAAATTCGCCACCACCAGGTCGATCCACTGCATGGCATGGGCCTGAAGCTGTTCACAATGCAATTTGTTGTCACGAATGCCCAGCAACCCGCCATGCACTTTGGGATGCAATGACTTCAACCGGCCATCCATCAGTTCCGGCATACCGGTAAAATCACTTATGCTGATAACGCGCAGGCCCGCCTCCTGAAGCTCCTTCAAGGTTCCCGAAGTTGAAATCACTTCCACACCCTGTTCTTCCAGGAAACGCACAAACTCAATCAAACCGGTTTTATCATAGCAACTTACTATGGCACGCTGAATTTTCGGCATGCTGTCATCCTCCCATGCGTGGCTAAAGCCATGTTTCCCTCCGCAAACCGCGAAAAGGGGATAAAATCATAAGCGATTTTCGAAGCAATGTCTAGTTTTTCATGAGGCCGCCGGGGTGTTCGGTGCGCGGCCTTCCAATCTCTCGCACACCCGCCATTCCTCAGAATCCGGATATTTCAATTGGCAGGGGCGAAAGCGGACCTTATAGTTCATCTGTGGGCAATCCTGAATATAAAATCCCAGGTAGTAATAATTCAGGTTCCAGCGGCGTGCCAGTTCGATTTCATACAATGCGGAATAGGTTCCCGGGCTCAATCGGGCATACTCCGGCGCGAAGTAAAAGTATACGGTGGACAAGGCATCCCCCACCTGGTCCAGAATCCCGACCCCTGCCAGACGCCCTTCGACGCGCAACTGCAATTCCATGGTTTGACCGCCCAGGAATGTGTCCACCAGAAAAGCGGTGTATTTTTCAGGATCGGCGTCCTGTTTGGAACACGCATGCTGAAACGCCAGGTAATTCCGGTAGATTGCCCGCTTTTCTTCCGTGAATTCCGGCGGATGCAGGCTCGCCTGAAAACATCGCTGTCCCCGGTTCCATATGCGGCGCTGTTCCTTGCTTTTTCGGAATGTGGCAATCGGAACGCGAATCACCTGGCATTCCGTACAGGTTTCACATACCGGCCGGTAGAGGCAGGCGCCGCTGCGCCGGTACCCATTATCAAGCAGGCTGCGATATAGCCCTGTCAGTCCATACCCATATCCGTAGCGAAGCGTGGCGATTTTGTGCGGCAGATAAGGACATTCCTCCGTAATATCGCGTATGAAACCAAGCGATTCCAAAATATCCATAACCTGGACCTGAGGGCGGAGGCCGTCCTGATTCTGCGCGTTGTACTCCGATTTGACTTCCATGCCTCAAACAATAACACTTTTAATAGTCCGCCGTGAATTTTTAGCAGGTTAAACTCATGGGAGCTGCAGCGTATGATTGCACGTATCGACCATATCGCCATCGCCGTACGGGATTATGAAAAGGCCCGGCATTTCTTTGAGGACATCCTTGGGGCCATTCCCGGGATGCATGCCGAGGATCAGGACAAACGCTTTTACTGGCGCACCTTTGTGCTGGGCGATTTGAGCCGTCTGGAATTGCTGGCGCCGACAAGCGCGGGAAGCTTTCTGGATGGCTTCCTCAGCAAGCGGGACGGCGGGTTTCACCATATCACCCTGCAAACCCCTGATTTGGAGGCGGCCATAGCGCACTTGGAAAAGAGCGGCATCCCCTATTTCGGCAAACACACCTATCCTGACGGGAGTTGGAAAGAAATTTTTATTCATCCGAAAGATGCTTTCGGGGCTTTGGTGCAGATTGCTGAATTCAGACAAGAAGATTGGGCATCAGACGACATGAAAATGCCCCCCGGCCAGCGGTGGCAGATTGAAAAGAGAGACAAGGGCTGCCATATTGTATTTGCGCATCCTGGAAGCGGAAAGGTATCCATTGAGTTTTCCAGAGAAGAGGCAGCAGCTTTTGTGCAGGAGTTGCAGGCAACTATAAACGCTTGAATACAAGGCAGGAACAAACCGAAGGGAGGGCATTATGAGCATCCCGCGACCGGAATATCCCCGACCGCAATTCGTTCGGGAACAATGGTTATGCTTAAACGGCGAATGGGAATTTGAAATGGACCCTGGGGATACAGGGTTGGAACGCGGTCTTTTGGACCGTTCTTTGAAAGACCGTATTCAAGTTCCGTTTTGCCCTGAATCTCGTCTCTCCGGCATCGGTCATACAGATTTTATGACTGCGGTATGGTACCGGCGCAGCGTGAAAGTGCCGGCGGAATGGGCGGGTTCCCGGATTCTGTTGCATTTTCAAGCGGTGGAGTATGATGCCACCGTATGGGTGAATGGCGAGGAAGTAGCGCGGCATCGTGGCGGATTCACACCGTTCACCTGTGACATCACCCAACAAGCCGGCCAGAGAGAAGCCGTCACTATTGTAGTGCGTGCACGGGATTATACCCGCCGCCCGCAACCGCTGGGCAAGCAATCACATCTGTTTCAAAATCATGGCTGTTTATATACGCGGACGACCGGGATCTGGCAAACGGTCTGGATGGAACCCGTGCCCGAAACGGCGCTGCTTCGTCCCCGCATTACGCCTGATGTATCCAATGCAAGCTTTCATATAGAACAGCGCTTGAGCCGCAACAGACGGGGCTTGTACATACGCGCGCGCATTACGGATGAAGCAGGCGACGTGTCCGGCGGCATGTGTGCAGCAGATCATGATTTTTCCGGACGAATTGTTTTACCGGTTCCTGAACCGCGGCGTCATTTGTGGAAACCGGGAGATCCCCATCTTTATGGCATATTAATTGAACTTGTCGATGAGAGCGAGAACGTGATTGACCGGCTGGAAAGTTACGCGGGTCTGCGCAGCGTGGCGATTGACGGGAAGGCGGTGCGGATCAACGGCGAGGCGGTGTTTCAGCGGCTGGTATTGGACCAAGGGTACTATCCGGAAGGAATCCTGACCGCTCCGTCGGATACAGCATTGCAGCGCGATATTGAATTGAGTATACAGGCGGGATTTAACGGCGCGCGGCTGCATCAGAAGATATTTGAGGAGCGCTTTCTATACCATGCGGATCGTTTGGGGTATTTAGTGTGGGGTGAGTTCCCAGATTGGGGATGCGCGGAACAAGGGCCAGTGGAGGATCATCAACATCCCGGCGCAACCTATATGACGCAGTGGCTGGAAGTCTTAGAACGGGACTACTCCCACCCAAGCATTGTCGGATGGTGTCCGTTAAATGAAACCTGGCAGCCTGTTTCGGATCGAATCACCGTATTGGATGACATCACCCGGGGAATGTTTCTGGCGGCGAAAGCCATGGATGGAACCCGCCCCGTGCTGGATGCCTCCGGATATTCTCACCGTGTACACGGATCGGACATATACGACAGCCATGATTATGATCAGAATCCTGAAACATTTTTAGCGCGGCATGAATCCCTTTTAAATGAACAGCCCTTCGTGAACAAGCATGAGGATCGCGATATCTCGATTCCCTATCGGGGCCAACCCTATTTTGTGAGCGAATTCGGGGGAATTTGGTGGAATCCCAAAGCGCGGCCCGGGGAAGATTCCTGGGGCTATGGAGAGCGCCCCAAAACCATCGAGGAATTTTACGTGCGATTTGCAGGATTATGCGGCGCCCTGCTGGACAATCCAAACATGTTTGGATATTGCTACACCCAACTTACCGATGTCTTTCAAGAACAAAACGGCATCTATCTGTTTGACCGGGGCGTGAAATTCAACATGGCGCGGCTTCGCGGCATTCAACAACGCAGAGCAGCCATCGAATGTGAATAACCGCTACTGGAAATGAGACCGCACGGAAACAGCCTGCCCGGGAAAGAACATCCCGGGAGGGAGCTCACCCATCAGAACGGGGTGGCCCCATTGCGCGAGGGCGGGGTTCCTGCGCAGATGAAGGGGAAACTCTGCCACAATAGGGCTGGTTTTTAACACTTTCGCCAAGACGACCTGCCTGGGATTGGTGTTGTGAAAAACTTCCACGGTGTCCCCTTCCTTAAGGGAGATCAGCGCATTTTCATCCACATACGCCACGACTCGGCGGCCTTCGGATTCCGCGACGGTCAGTACAGGCATTCCCACCGGAACAGTGGCGCCGGGCCCATAAAAAATCTGGGCTACTTTGCCATCAAACGGGGCGCGCAGCACAAGTTTCTTTTGCCGTTCAAGTATTTCCTGGATACACAATTCCTGTGCGTCGATGGCTTCGGAAATAAGCTTCAGGGCAGTTGCCAATTGCGCATCGAGGCTTTGAGCGGGATGTTCCGGAATATACTTTGCCGAGGCCTCGTTTTGTGCTTTCATCTCCGCGAGCGCCTTATCCCCCTCTTCCACGCCGGATTTAAGCGCTTCATACGTCAGCCGATCCTGTTCAAACGTTGAGGGATCCAGAATGCCTGCCTCGACCAGTTCCCTGCCCTGCTTTATCATGGACTCCAACCGGATCATGTTTGTCCGGTCTGCTTCCAAAGTGGAAAAACGGTCCAGAATATCGAGCCGGTTTTGCTCCATATCCAGGAAAAATCGCCGCGTCTCATCGGTCTGCTGGGCTGCTGTCAACGTTGTCCGGATGCGCTCCGCTTCCAATTCCGCGCGGATTTTTTTCAACCCCGCTTCGGCGGTTATGAGCTCCCCGTTGATAAGGGTATCGTCCATCATCCCAATTACCTGCCCCGCTTTCACCGTATCATACAGATTTACGCTCAGACTCCGTAAGGCGCCTTCAGCGAAAGGCGCAACACCCATCTCGCGAATCTCAACCATGCCGGGAATCACCATGGAACGCACCATCTGGCGCTGCCCCAGGAAAACCAGCGCCACCACCGCCGTCAGCCATACCAAAGCCGGCATCGATCGCTGCAGGCCTTGCTTAACCCACCGTCCAATGGGCGTCCGGATGACCTCTCTTTCGCGTGTATTCATTAAACTTCGGCTTCCTCTTCCTGCAGCACGAAAGTAATATGAGACAAGCCCTCCGTTTGCTTCAATTCACTTACCAGTTTGTCCGCCTGGGAAGGATCGCGCATGGTCAGGCGGCATGCGACTTCACCCTGATTGCTTTCATGAAAACGTTGCGACACAAGTTCGGAATGGCGGCAATGCCGGTCCAGAACGGATTGCCATTGACTCTGGTTTATTTTATCGATATCCCAGTAGAAACGGACGAATCCGTCTCCGGTTCGCCGGCTTCCGAATTTCGACCAATGCAAATAGAGGGCGAGCACTCCAAAGGTCAGCGCGCCCAATAGCGCAAGCTCGTAATTCATCGTGCCGCAGGCCATGCTGATGATAAGTGCGAAAAAAATGAATGAAGTGTCCCGGGTGTCTTTCAGAATATTCCGAAAACGAATGACACTCAAGGCGCCCACCAGCCCAAAGGCAATAACGATATTATTACCGATAACCATAAGTCCCAAGGCCAAGACAATTGTCAACAAAATAATCGACTGCACAAAGGACCGGGAGTAGGAAAGCCCCTGGTGGGTGTAAATGTAGACCCAGGCAATAAACTGGCTCAATGCAAATGCCATCAGCAAACTGAATAAGGCCGATTCCAGCGTAATTGCACCCGCTCCCAGCGCACTTGTTCGAAATATGTCCACGAAGCGGTTCATAAAAGAATCTTTTCACTCCTGCTTTGCAGGGAAATCCCCAATTGCCTGAGCGTATTGACACAGGCATTATATTTGGCGGAGGAAACACGGGTCAATTCAAACCGTTGAATCAATTCCTGCACCCACAACGGCATGGCATCATTAAACTTAATCTCCATAAGCACTTCGAAGGAGCGCACATCTTGCCAGATCGGCTCTGGCAACCATAACGCCTCGGAATATTCGACTGCCGGAAAACAGGTGAGATGCCGATCAAACGATATGCGAACCGGATCATTAAAGGCGCTAAGATATGCCTCGCGATTATAACACACCATACAACGTGGAGAGGCCTGAATAGTCTCCATAATATCCCGAAAATTCAATAATGCCCGGATCTCAGACATCCTGGGGGTTTCCAAAGCGCTGGTCTGGAAGCCAGCCCCATGCACTAAGTCTCCCACGCATTCCCGCCGCACAGTGGCGCGCTGCTTGAGAATAATCTGGTTCATACGCCGTTTAATTTCAAAAAAAACAGGGCTTGACGGATCATCCGGATAGCTGCGAATCCGCATTTTGAACCGGTTCTTTTCTCCATCCGCGGAACTTTGATAAAGACGAAGATCCGGACTATCCAAATACAGACTGTTGATACAATAGGGTTTCCCGTTGATGTTGTGCTTGTCAGGGATAACAAAAGGGGTCAAATAATCGCGGATAGCCATCGCTGTTATTTCATTCAAGCGATACTTGGCCTCAAAACGCTGAAAAATAGCGCCTTCTTCTACCTTTACTGCGTCAACATCCACTCCATTTCACCCCATATTCATGTATGCTAAAGTTTAACATATTCCTAACAAGAACCACAAAGAAAATACGTAATCTCCGCATACTGCGGCCCTTGTTATGGCAAATACAGAGATATTCACTTTACAATATGAATTGTAAAATACAAATACTAAAAAAGCAAGAAAAAAACCTGCCCGCCCCCAATTATACATTGAACGCCAATTTGTGAACAGGGCATCCCTTCTCGCCGGGATTTTTAAAAAAGTTTAGACTGTTTTACTAAATCCCAAGGGGCAATTTCCGGGGGGTGATAATGACGAAGGGGGGAACCGACATAGATCTGCCTGGGGCGTTGGATGCGTGTATCGGGATCCTCGCGCATTTCGAGCCAATGCGCAATCCACCCGGGCATTCGTCCGATAGAGAAAAGGACGGTAAACATTTCGGTTGGGATGCCGAGGGCGCGATAACAGATCCCGCTATAGAAGTCGATATTCGGATAGAGCTTGCGTTCAATAAAAAAGTCGTCTTTTAGGGCGGTTTCTTCCAGATTTTTAGCGATTTCCAACAAGGGATCGTGTATGCCAAGCTCGCTAAGGAGGCGATCCACGGCGCCGCGCAACAAATTGGCTCTGGGATCGAAATTCTTGTAGACCCGATGACCAAATCCCATCAACCGGAAGGACGATTTCTTGTCTTTCGCCAATTCGATATATTTTTTGTAATCGCCTCCATCCTGCCGGATCTGTTCGAGCATGTTCAGCACGGCTTCATTCGCCCCTCCATGCAGGCGCCCCCAAAGGGCATTGATGCCTGAGGAGACCGAAGCATAGATATTGGCCTGGCTGCTGCCAACCATGCGGACGGTGGAAGTGCTGCAATTCTGTTCATGGTCCATGTGGAGAATGAGCAGCATGTCGAGGGCGTCCTCCATTACTTCCGGGACGACATATTCTTCCGCCGGCGTAGCGAACATCATGCGGAGGAAGTTTGCGCCATAGCTATGGTCGGAGCGCGGGTAGATATAGGGTTCGCCAATGGATTTTTTATAGGAAAAGGCGGCGATGGTTTTGACCTGTCCGACGAGCCGTTTGATATTAAGCATAATATGCTGCTCGTCTTCGGCGTCGTAGGGGTAAAATGCCGACATGGAGGCCACCATGGAACCCAAAATATTCATGGGGTGCGCCGTGGGGGGGAAATGTTCGAAAAACTGTATGAGGGTTTCGTGAATAAAGCTGTGCCGGGTCAAATCAGTACGCCACTGGAGGAATTCTTTTTCTTCGGGAAGCCGTCCGAACAAAAGCAGATAGGCGGCGGCGGAAAAGGGGATTTTTCCGGCGAGTTCTTCAATGGGATACCCGCGGTACCGAAGGATGCCCTTGTCCCCATCGATAAAGGTGATGGCGCTCTTACAGGAGCCGGTATTTACATATCCCGGATCATACGTGATGGCGGCGGATTTCTCTCTTAGTTTTTGAATATCGATGCCTATTTCATTCTCCGTGCCTGCAAGAACGGGCAGTTCATAGGCAGTACCCCGCAGGTTCAGCGTTGCGATTTCCCGAGTTTTTTCGCCCATGGCGTTTATCCTTTTCCTGCACCACCAGCCTCGGCGGTCCTTCAGCCCAAGTGTTTCTCAGCAGTACTGCAGTTTTCAACAAGTAAACCACGAGTATATCAAAAATAGATTCGTTGGGTCATCCCGCCGTCCCGATGGGCGGGGGGCTTACTTTTATACATCAAGAGGTATGCGCATTGACATTTCCGGCGCCTGGATTCCAAAGAAGGCAATGGAGTATGTTGGATGGATGTGATATGGAATACAGGAAGGCGGCTTTATGCGGTACAAGGCATATGACAGCGGATGCAAATGCAAATCTTTTGACGGCATGAACCGGCGCTCGTTTTTAAAGACGACGGCGGCGGCGGGAATATTGGCGGCACTCCCTTCTCAAGCCGTAACCGAGGATGAAAAGCAGAAGATCGCTGCCTGGACTCAGCGGTTATGGGACAAAGGAGAACGATGCATTTACCGGGGTGAAGCGTTGAAGGAGATTGCCATGCCGATGGGGGGTATCGGGGCAGGACAGGTTTATCTTACCGGAAAAGGGCGTCTGGATCGTTGGCAACTATTCAATAACTTTAATGGCAACGCCCATGCAGCAGGGGCGTATTTCGGGGTGTGGGCCTGTACAGAGGGTCAATCACCCGTAGCGCGTTTATTACAGGAAGGAGACGGCGCTGGATTGCCGGGAATGCCTTCCGTGGCATTCTCAGGGGAATATCCATTTGCCTGGATTGACTATGAAAATGGGGATTCGGGGCTTCCCGTGCAGGTCCGTTTGGAAGCATATTCGCCCCTGATTCCATTAAACGAAACTGATTCCGGGCTTCCTGTAGTGGTTTTTCGTTTTACGGTTGCCAATCTCAAATCTGTTCCGGTATCGGCATCCGTGCTGGCCACCCAGCCGAACCTGGTGGGATGGGATGGATACGCGCCTTTAGTCAACACGGCTTTTGAAGAATTCATGGGGAATCGAAATGATCCCGGAAGCAATCTTGTGCATCTTTGCACGGCTGAAGGCAAACAACACTGTATGAGTATTCCGATTCATCTGGCCACCAATGATGAACACGCAGCATGGAGTCTGAGGCAATGTGGAAACGTAACCGTGCATCAGGATCCAACGCTATCAAAACTGGAAGAACAGGTGACGGCAGTATATTGGCTGGGGGATCTACAGGACGGTTTACCTGAACAGACATTGGATAAGGCACTGGACCGGGTTGCGGACGGGGCCACAATGGTCCTTGCGGGTCTGGAACGCGCCCCCATCCTCTACGCCGCAGATCCCCGCGCTAAAAGGATTCGGCGAAAGACGTTGGAGACTTGGGAAAGAGGGGACTATGCGGGTTGGACGCTTGAGGGGGAGGCTTTTGGTTCCGCGCCTGCGGATGGCACGCTGCCCGGGCAACAAGCAGTGAGCGGATACCATGGAAAACGGCTTGTCAATACCTTCTTTAATAGCGATGGGACTACAGGGCGGGCAATCTCGAAATCGTTCAGAATCGGACATGATTATCTTCATATCCTGATAGGCGGCGGAAAGCATAAAGAGGAAACCTGCGTTAATTTGATCATTGGGGAGAAAGTGGTAGAGAGTGCCACAGGCGAGAATACAGAGCAGTTGAAGTTTGTCACCTGGGATATGCGCCCCTATCGGCGTAAAAAGGCCCATATTGAAATTATCGATACAAATCAAGGCGGCTGGGGACATATCCTCGTGGATGATATTGTGTTCAGCAATTCTCCGGCGCCCCCCGGACAGGCAACCCGCGCTGCCGCACGTCTGTTCGAGGCGCTGCCGTTCACCTGGATGGAAACTAAAGTCTCCGAAAAATCTCTCATGTTAAATAATGAAACCTTGTTGCCGTCCGTGATTGATCCAACCCAGGTGATCATCAAGCGCCATAGAACATTTAAGGGCTTTCACTTGCGTCCCGATTCCGAGGTAATTCTAGCCGCGGAAGATGGCACGCCTATACTGGTGAAACGCCGGATAGGAAAAGGGGCGCTGTTTTTCTGCAATGGAAATCCGAAGGAATGGGCGGAAGGCGCCATGGGCACAGCCGTGTTGGGAGCGGTGCTGGGATTGGCCGCAGGGGCAGACTACACACCGCGGACAGGATGGTCGAAGAGTGCGGCGCAATACGGCGATATGGTGCTAATGGCGCTTCAAGAGACGCCGGATGTGGCGGCGCAATGGCGGGATTTTGGGGCGCTTTGGGCCGATTTTTCGGAAAATGGCCGGTTAAATGCCACCGAGATGGGAACCAGCGAAGCTGGGAACACCTGGAATGCGGCGCTGAGCGTTCCGCTGACCCTGCAACCGGGTGAGAGCAAGGATGTCCGGTTTGTTCTTTGCTGGCATTTCCCCAATCGCATGCGCACCTCGCACTATGGCTGGGGGCCATCACGTTTTCAGGAAGATCACCGGCTGGGCAATCAATATGCTTTCCGGTTCAAGGATGCGCTGGATGTGGCGCAGTTTATGGAAACGCATTGGGAACGTCTCGAAAGGGAAACGCATTTATTTCACGACACGTTTTACGACAGCACGCTGCCGCATTGGTTTCTGGATTGTGTTAGCGCCAACATGTCGATTGTGCGCAGCCCAATTTACGTCTGGCTGGAAGACGGGACGGTGGCCGGATTTGAAGGGTCGGACAGTTGCTGTCCGATGAACTGTACGCATGTGTACAACTATGCCATGGCAATGCCCTACCTCTTCCCCGCGCTGGAACGTAATATTCGGGAGATTGATCTGCTGAAACAGATGGACCCGGAACGGAATTTCATCCCGCACCGCACCGTATTGCCATTAACGTTACCCAGGCTGGGCGACAAGATCGGCGGTCCGGAACATCATGCCCTGGATGGGGAACTGGGCGCGTTGCTGAAAGCATACCGGGAATGGCGGATGTGCGGCGACAAAAGCTGGCTGGATACGCTCTGGCCCAATATCAAGCTGGTGATGGAGCATATCTGGAGAGAACATGATGTGGATGGTGATGGCGTTATCAAGGGTGAGCAGCCCAACACCTATGACACCCATCTTTTCGGGAGCAATACCTTTATCGGCACGCTGTATTTAGCGTCTCTTCGGGCTCTGGAAGAGATGGCGAAGGATATGGAGGACGTGGCATTTGAAACACAGTGCCGCACCCGTTTCGAGGCCGCGCGGGAAGGGTACGACCGAATCTGCTGGAATGGCGAGTATTATTTCAACGTATTTGATGCGCCCAAGGCCACTCCGGAAACGTATGAACAGAACAACTGCTTCGGACCGGGATGTCATAGTGATCAATTACTGGGCCAATGGTGGGCGCATCTGCTGGGGTTGGGATACGTGCTGCCCGAAGATCATGTCCGGCAGGCACTTCATGCCATTCACCAATACAACTGGCGGACGTCGTTTGCGGGGCACGTCCAACAACCCCGGCGGTTTGCGAACGATGATGAAAAGGGTCTGCTCTGTTGCTCCTGGCCCAAGGGGGGACGCCCAAAACGGCCTATCCTGTATTGCGATGAAATCTGGACCGGCATCGAGTATGAAGTGGCTGCCGCCATGTTGTATGAGGGGATGGTTGAAGAAGCGTTTCAGATTATTCGCGGGGCGCGGGACCGGTACGCCGGGTATCAGCGGAATCCCTGGAGCGAAATCGAATGCGGAGGACATTATGCCCGGGCGATGTCCTCATGGTCCCTGCTGCATGCCGCAGCAGGCTACACCTATGACGCGGCACATGGCTCGATTCGCTTTACTCCCCGTGTGACCCCGGATGATTTCCGCTGCTTTTTCACGGCCGGAGCCGCCTGGGGCACGCTTGTCACCAAAAAGGATGCGGGAAAACGATCCATACGGGTGGAAGCGAAATCCGGCGAAGTGGCAGTGCACAGTATTGTGATCCCCAATGAAGGTGATTTAGTGAAAATTCCCGGAAAAACAGGTGTTACAAGCAACGTCATTGACGGAAATTCTCTCAAGATAACCTTCTCCCCCCCCTATGTAATAAATCCCGGGAGTCCTCTGGATATCACTTTGTAAACTGTTTCACATTTCCCTTTACACACATCCGTATTCGCATTCTCGTTTTTTCAGTAATTTTTCCGGATGTCCCAAATTGAAGAGATTTGTATGCTAACAGTGTGCAGTCGTAATTTCGGATTAGGTGTACGATGGCCTTAATTTGATTCAGTCTGAGTTGGATGACGTGTTCAACGTGTGGAAGGAATAGGCGCATGAAACAAACGACACTATCACTGACGATGGCGGCAGGCATGCTGGTTGCCTTGCTGTGCGGATGTCCATTGCAGAAGGTTACGGTAACCGTGACGCCCAGTTGGGCCACGTTGGCGCCAGGAGAAAGCTTAACCTTGACGGTTTCTTCGACCGACCCGGATGATGCGCCATTTTCATGGTTCAACAGTAATCCCGCGGCAGCCACAATTAATGGGGCGACCGGCTTGAGCATAGTGGTGACGGCCGTGGCCACTGGCACGACGGAAATCACCGTAACGGGTTCGGCCAGCGGCATGCGCGCCACCGCGGTTATCTCGGTTCCGGAGCAGCCCGAAGAGGGTCAAATGGAAGGCGAGATAGAAGGCGAAGGCGCTGATGAAGGCGAAGAAGAGGGAGAAACACCGCCTGCAAATCCACTGTTGCCAAAGGGACTGAATGTCACCATCAATAGCGTAACCGTACCCGCCGATTTGAAACCGGAGGTGGTATTTACGGCCACGAATGATCGCGGCGATCTGATTCCCATGGTTGAATTGACCAGTGTCCGTTTCCTGATAGCGTATCTGGAAACACCGGAAGAAGGCAGCACGGCACGGTTCATCAGCTATAACACGCGCATGGAGAATCCGGACGGCGTTGCAAATTCGGGTGATGAGGCGGTTCAAGCCACTTATGACAGTGCGCAACTTGCCGGCCTAACAGCAAATGAGGATGGAACCTTTACTTATAAATTCAGGACAGCATTGCCTTCCACCTACAATCCTGCCACGACGCATGCCGTTGGTGGACAGTTCGCACGGTTGTCTGCTCTTGACGGCGTAAGTTATCCGGCAGACTGTGAGTTTGAATTTCGTCCGGATGGCGCGGCTTTAGCCGCCACGCGTGACATCGTCGATACGGCTACCTGCAACGAATGCCACACGCGGATGGGCTTCCACGGCGGAGGACGCCGTCAGGTTAAACTCTGCATCCTTTGCCATAACACCGGCACCACGGACGCCAACTCAGGTAACACGGTGGATATGCCGGTGATGATCCACAAGATCCACCGGGGGGAGAATTTACCGAGTGTTCTGGATGGTGTACCGTATCAAATCTATGGACATCAGAACACCCTCTATGATTATTCGCATATTGTATTCCCGCAAGACATCCGGAATTGTACGGCCTGTCATAAGCAGGATTCCAAAGCGAGCATGGCGGATGTTTATTTGACCAAGCCGACGCAGGCAGGGTGCGCTTCATGCCATGATCGGACGTGGTTTGGGGATCCCACCGCGACTCCCGAAGGGTATGAAAACCATCCCTTTGATTTCATCCAAAACGATGACAGCCAGTGCAAGACCTGCCACACACCGTCTGCACCGGGCGTCTCCCCCATCGACGCAGCGCACTTCACCATTGAGCAAATGCCGGAAAATCCGGGCTTGGACCTTGCATTAACACAGGTTACCGCGAATCCGGAGGACGGTACATTAACCATCAACTACACCGCAAAATGGGGTGATGGAACACCTGTTACGGCTCTGGCGGACGTCGAGCGCGTAGGCGCTATCGTCGCATGGCCCGCCTCCGATTATCAGACCTATAAATCAGAAGGTATCCGCGGCAGCAGGCCTGCACCAGGGACAATTGTGAATGACACCAGCCCCACCGGCGAATACAGCTATATCTTTGCAGCCAAATTGCCGGTAGATCCCGGCATCACGTTTGGCATTGCCATGACCGGACGCAAGCACTTCACGGATGCGAACGGCGAAGAACAAGAACAAGGCCTGGAAGATAATAGCCTGCAATTCTTCACGGTGGATGGCAGCGAACCGCAGCCGCGCCGGCAAGTGGTGGATGATGCGCTTTGCGCCAAGTGTCACGGCGGCGTCATCCGCGGCCACGGCGAACAACGCTTGGGCGTCGGCGTGTGCGTGATGTGCCACAATCCAGCAATGGGCGAGATCAACCTTAAGGATATGCTGCACAAGTGGCATACCGGCGAAGAGTTGTCGCATGAGTTTA
>ERZ795059.423-NODE-423-length-55832-cov-9.486132_pt1 | contig 55832 bp, 41 predicted proteins | sample MGYA00375143_ERZ795059 | MGnify/ENA primary metagenome ERZ795059 (study PRJEB30188, sample SAMN05720168) | activated sludge metagenome | isolation source: Anaerobic digester | place: USA | collected 2015-01-07 ... | reverse complement strand
CAGTAAACGATGTCCTGGCACTAAATTCAGTAAACGATGTCTTGGCACTTGTCAGCTATCAGCTATCAGCTTTCAGCTCCAAGCTTTCAGCTCTCAGCTTTCAGCTATCAGCTTTCAGCTTTCAGCTCTCAGCTTTCAGCTCACAGCTTTCAGAAGGGTGTTTGGGCGAGGGGGTAGTGGTTGAGGAATGGGGAGTGTTTGGGGTCGGTGAGGCATTGGGGGAGGAGTTCGGGAGCGAGGGAGAAGGCTTTTCGGTAGTTCCCCGTGACGTCATCAACTCGGGTGTTGTTTTGTTTGTGAGTGAAGGGGGTCTTGGTATCGGTATATCTCAGGGCTTCGCTGAGGTGCCATCGTGCGGTGTCGAGGTAGTCGTTGGCAATAGGTTGGAGCTTGGCTTGATCTTCGGGGGTGAGGGAGAAGTCGTGGTGCTGGCGCCGGGCGCAGGTTTTGGATGCATAGAAGGAAGCGGCAAAATTGAGACGTTTGGTGAATAGTCCGAGATAGCGGCGGTATTCGGAGGAGAGGCGGAGGAAGGCAGTGAGGGCTGCGGAGGGTTTTAAGGTTTCTTTGATTTGGTCTTTGGTGAGGGTTTCGGTGGTGTCGATGAGGGAGGAATTACTCAGGGTGGTGGCGGCACGGGTCATCATGACCTGGAGCATGGCCATAGTATGGGCGGTATGGTGGTCGAGGTTATTGTTGTATGAGAGGTGGGCAGAGAATTCGATGGTGTCGGTGAGGGCGGTCTGGTATTGTGCGGCTTCGTAGGGGCAGGTGGGTGCGTTGGAGGGAGAAACCTCGGCGACGTGGGGCGCGGCCAAGGGACAGTTCGCCCAGTTGGGGCATTTGGGGGAACAGCGTTGGAGAGTGCGGGAGTAGAGTCCGTGGATGACGGCGTTGCGGTTGCCGGGCTGAGCGCCGGAGAGGGATGCTCCGCCGTGGAATCGGCAGCGTCCGTTGGGGTGGTCGGGGGGGAATTCGCAGGGTTTGCCGTCCGGGGTGCGTGCGCCGCAGATTCGGCGGCCGAGTTCGGCTTCGCGTTTGTTAAGGGTGTCGACCCAGGGGGCGTCCCAAGCCGGGGAGCAGGGAGAACCAAGGGCGGTGGTGATAACCTGGGTGGAGGGGGTAGGGGTGGGTTGAGTGTTCATGGGAGGTTCCTTTCATGCAAATGTGAAATGGGAAACGGAAAATGTGAAACGGAAAACGGGAAACAAACCACAGGAGATGGGAGAAGTCCGGCGGATATGGACTTTATGGACAATATGGACTGCATGGACATATTTAAGAGTCTTTCGATTTTTGGCGCGGCGCGGACGCCGCGTCTACGGTTTTGGCGTGGCGCGGACGCCGCGTCTACGGTTTTGGCGCGGCGCGGACGCCGCGTCTACGGGTTCGGCACGGCCAGGACGCTGCGTTTATGTGGACGCGACGTCCCCGTCGCGTGGTATAAGCGGCGCGGACGCGGCTTCCACATAGAGGCAATGCCCTCCATATATAAGCACGGCGCGTTTCATGAAAATGAGGCTTTAGGCTGTAGGCATTAGGCTGTAGGGAAGATAAAAACATGGAAATATAAGGGGATTTAAAAAGTTTTTTGAGGAGGGGGTTTTAAAATGGGTGTGGAAAGAGGGTGGAGGAGGAAAAATGCCGGAAAATAAGGGGTTTAGTGAGGATAATTTTTTTGATGAAGAATTTTGGGGCAAAAAAGTTGGTGTGAGGGGATCGGAACGATAGGACCAATATAGACGATGGGTTGGGAGCGCAGGTGTGTGACGAGGAAAAAGCATGTGCTGATAAAAACGGTGGACACAGATTAGGCAGATTGCCACAGATTTTAGATAGAAAACACGTTTGTGAACGGGTCACTTATTTCGCTGGTATGTACTTATTGTTGGAAAGATTGTTCTTGTAAACCGAATTGGGTTTCGTAGAGGCGGGTGTAGAGGCCGCCTTGGGCGAGGAGTTCCTGGTGGGGGCCTTGTTCGACGAGGCGTCCTTCGTTGATGACGAGGATGCGGTCTGCGCGGCGGACGGTGGACAGGCGGTGGGCGATGACAATGGCGGTGCGTCCGGTGACGAAAGCGTCGAGGGCTTGCTGGATGTGCCGCTCACTTTCGGAGTCGAGGCTGGAGGTGGCCTCATCGAGGATCAGGATGGCGGGGTCCTTGATGATGGCGCGTGCGATGGCGAGCCGCTGGCGTTGTCCGCCGGAGAGGTTGCATCCGGATTCTCCGATTACGGTGTTGAACCCTTCAGGAAGTTGTTCGATAAATTCAGTGGCATGGGCGGCATCGGCGGCGGCCCGGACGCGTTCGTCCGAAAATTGCGATTGCCCATATGCAATGTTGTCGCGGACGCTTTCCGCGAAGAGGATGGTATCCTGGGTAACGATGCTAAGGAGGTTCCGCAGGCTCTTAAAGGAGGCGTTGCGGATATCGATGCCGTCGATCTTAATGGCGCCCTGGGTAACATCATAAAAGCGGGGGATAAGTTTGACGATGGTGCTTTTCCCAGCACCGCTGGGGCCGACGAGGGCCACCAATTCACCTTTTTTAATCTCAAAGTCGATGCCGTTCAAGACCTGGCGCTGCCCGTTATAGGAGAAATGGACGTTTTCGAAGCGAATCCCCTCTTTTAATCCGGGCAGTTCGACGGGATTAGGGGTTTCGACAATGTCCGGCTTCATATCGATAAATTCAAAGACGCGTTCGGCGCTGGCGACACTGGTCTGGATCATATTATTGACGGAAGCGAGTTTCCGGATGGGGTCGAGCATGAGGCCGAGGGCGATAAAGAGCCCGGCCATGTCTCCCAGGGCAAGTTTTCCGGAGAGCAGGCGGTGTCCGCTGAGCATGCCAAAGATGGCGACGCCTACAATAAGAATGAACTCGGTGGTGGGGCTTGCGGCAGCGTCGAGGCTGACCATGCGGCGGAGGAAACGGCGCAGCTTGTTAATTTCCTTCTGCATGCGGCCGAGTTCGTATTCCTCCATGTTATACCCTTTGACAATGGCGATGCCCGATACGGTCTCATTGACGACGGTGGTCATGGAGGCGATCTTCTGGAGGGAGCGGCGGACGCTTTTCCGCATTTTTTTGCCGATGCGCAGCAAGGCATACATCACGGGCGGCAAAATGCAGATGCCGATGAGGGTGAGATAGACATCGGCGGAGAAGGCGACGCTGAGAAAGACACAGGCCTTGATGGGCTCGCACATGAGTTTGACAAGGACGCCCGCAAGCCCGCGGTTGACGGTGAAGATGTCGTTGGCGAAGCGTCCGAGGATTTCACCGGAGGAACGCGTTTCAAAAAACCCGACGGACTGGTTCATGAGGTTGACGTACATTTCATGGCCAAGGTCGGTGCTGATGTTGGTGCCTATGGTGCCGGCGAAAAATTCCTGGAGGTACCGCGCTAGGTTGATGATGAGGGCAAGCACGATGACGGCGATACACATGATGGTGACGGCGCGCATTTTATCGGCGCGCATGGCGAGCACCAAGCGTTGGAAACGGTGTTGAAGGCTGCTCAGGTTGCAGGAAAAGATGCTCTCCATTTTATCACTGGCGGCTTGAATGTGGCGGTGGATTTTGTCCGCGGGATCTTCGCGCTCCAATTGCTGGTTTTGATCGTACTGCGGGGTGTAAAACGTGAGGTCGACGCCCTGGCTGAGCCCCACGAGCAGCGCGCCGAAGGAAAAGGCGAGGATAATGGCGAAACCGAGGGAGATCAGAAGGCGCAGTTTATAGTTCCATGCATAGCGAATGAGCCGGAAATAAACCTGGCGCGCGGAACTGCGCGGACGGTCAATACGCCCGCCTCCCAGACTGTTGTTTGTGGAAAGATCAACCATGAAGCATCCCGTGGAAGTGGTTTAAAGACGGCAATATGCTACCACACTCCCGCAGAAACATGCAAAGCGTGAAGGTTTCATTTTGCCGATTGTGCATGTGCACGTTGTTTTCGGCCAAGACCGACGAGCAGAGCGAATGCTGCCAGCATCAACAACAAATCGGCCCACGTGGAATTGCCGGAAGTTTCCGAAGCAGGTCCGCACCCAAAAATGTTTTTCACTTTTTCGGGTTGCGTCTTTGCCGTGCCGGTGACCCGCGCATTGCCGCCGCCGCCACCGCTGAATCCCAGCCACGCCTCATACGCGCCGGCCGCTGTGGGCGTGAAGCGCACAACCACTTGCTGGCTTTGACCGGCGGCCAGGGAGTAGGTTCCCCCGGATTCTATGGAGAAAGGCGCGGAGGTAAAGGCCGAGCCGTTCAGCGTTTCCGTCCCGTTGTTGAAGACCGTGAATGTGGCCGTGGCGCTGTTTCCAACCAACACCTCGCCCAAAGACGCCTCTTCCGGTGCAACGACGAGCATCGCCGCATCCTCCTCCAAGGTGAAGGGGGCGACAATGGACAATCCGGTTAAATCGGCTTCGATGCGGTTGGCGGAGAGCGTGAGGTTCGCGGCGTTGGTAGTGGTCCATGCGCCGCCATTGGCTTGCAGGATCATGGCGGAAGCGGCGGACTGCTTCACAAATGTGGGATGCGTCAGGATTTGGATGGAATCTTCCGCAGCAATGGCCGCTCCATCATAGAGCACATGGACGGGTTTCTGACCGAGCCGTTCCGCCGCGATCTTTTGATAGGTGACGCCATCGTCCGTGCTGATCAGCAAGGAAATTTCGGCGAATTGCGTGCGTTGCACGAGATTGCCAGCGGGCAGCGGACCAAGCTTCATTGCTTCACCCATACCGATTAAGGTGTACCGGTCGGGGGCGGTGGTAACCATAAGCAGCCCGGTTTCCCCCTCCGCCAAAATGTCCTGCGGCACGGTCACAACGAGCCGCCAGGAGGGATTATAGGGGCTGGCAACGCCTAGAGTAACAAGAGAACCTTCCGGAAGGTCCGTCAGACGCCATTCCGTAATAGCGCGGGTGAATATCAAGCTGGTATCGGCATCAACCCCCGACGCCAACCATACACCCCGTTCGTTTTCAATGGCCGTGAAGGGATTGTCCGGAATGTAATTATTGTCGGCGTCCAACGCGGCATTTGCCGCGGTTACCGTGAACGTGATCTGGGTCACCGCGGAGTCTAGTCCCTGCCCCAAGCCGATAGCGGTGGCAGCGAGGGTGTGTTGACCAGCAGCTAACGTTTCAGCGTTGGTTACCGTAACGAGGAATGGCGGGTAATAGGAACGGCCGGCGAGCGCGCCATCCAGGGTATATTCAACATAATCGGTGTCTTCCAGACAGTTGGTGGCGGCCATCAATACGAGGGCCACCGTATCGGAATGCGTGGGAACGGCAACATCTTCGCCGTCCATCGGCCAGGTGATCTCCAAGCTGTCCAACCCGCACCCGCCCTGGCCTTCGCCTTCGCCTTCATTTTCTCCTTCTTCGCCCTCGCCTTCCCCTTCGCCGCCCAGAAGTTCATCCGCGCCGATGTCGTAGTGCGCGCCGCGCACGTCGCCTTCGAAGTCCAGCGTAACGGAACCGAAACCGATCCCGGCGGTATTCCGGCCCGCGTTAATACACGGGGAATCGGCCCGGAGATGGAAATCGCCGGCATTGGGGGCGACCAGCCGGGGATTCGCGCTGATATTGCCCGTTCCGGAGACCAATTCTTCGATATCGCAATAGCGGATGGTGGAATCGGTGGTGTTGGAAGTGATTTGCGGGGCGTCATTTCCCCACAGGATGCAATTATTAATGTTCATCCGGGAGTCGACGGCATAAATCCCGCCGCCGGTCTCGGAGATGGTGTTTCCATAAATCGTGCAGTTGGTGATGACCGGGTGCGCGTCGTCAAAGATCATCGCTCCGCCGGAGCCCGCCGCGGTATTGTCGCTAATCACGCAGTTGGTAAAAACCGGGGCGGCTTCGGTTCCGGCGGGTTCATCCAGCGGTCCAAAGGCCGCTACGGCGCCGCCACTGGTTTGGGCGGTATTTCCGTTAAAGCGGCAGGCATCCACGTGGGGTGAAGATTGACTGATAAGGAGCGCGCCTCCGAGTTCAACGGCCTGGTTGCCGGAGAAATTGCAGGTGTTTATGGCCGCATCCGCATTGAGGAGCGAAACCGCCCCCCCGCTGGCATCGGCGGTGTTGTTGAGGAAGGAGCAATAATCCAGGGCAGGAGCGCAGGTAATCGCAAAGAAGGCCGCGCCGTCACGGGCCGTGTTGGAGGCGAAGGAACAATTGAGGAAGGCGGCTGTAGAACGGATCACGAGGACCGCGCCCGCGCTGTTGTCCGCATGGTTCTGATAAAACACGCAATTGGTGATGGAGGCGGCGGCGTTTTCGAAAATGAACAAGGCGCCGCCTACATCGGTGGCCTGATTATTCGTGAAGGTGCAATTTAAGATTGAGACGGATACCCCAAAGACGAGCATGCCCGCGCCGGAAGAACCGCGCCCGCCCCGGATTGTAAAGCCGTCCACGACGGTGTTGGCGGCGGCGGTAATCACACGGGGGGCGGGATTCCCATTGTCCGATTGCGATCCGTCAATAATGGCCGCCTGGGTCATCCAGTTGCGTTCGCTGAGCGAGGTTTCCGTTCCCGCGAATCCGCCATAGAGCTGAATAGTGTCATAGAGGGTTACCGTGCCGCTATTGGCGCGCATTTCGCCATATATCCCTGCCGCCACCCACACCTGAGGCTTATTGCGCGCATCAGCCTCATCCAGACCTCGCTGAATCTCCGTATAGGCGGTGCTCCAGCTTCTTCCATCCTCCACGCCGGAAACATTAAACTTGCTGACATAGATCACATCGCCTTCCTCTTCCCCTTCGCCTTCGCCCTCCCCTTCGCCTTCGCCTTCGCCTTCACCACCTCCCTCGCCTTCGATCACTCCTTCTTCCTCTCCCTCCTCTTCGCCTTCCGCCGTGCCGATAAATTCGTCGGCGCCTATATCGTAGTTGGAACCGTCTCCACGGGTTTCATCCATGGAAGCATCATACCCGCGGGCATCCCCTTCAAAATCGGTGGTGACATTGCCAAGGGGAGCGCCGGCAGCGTTGGCGCCGGCATCGATACAGGGGGAAGACGCACGCAGATGGAAATCGCGCGCGGCGGCATCGGCAAAACGCGGATTAGCGCTGATGTTTATACCCGCGGCCCCATCCTGCACGTCGCTGTAATTCACCGCGGTGAGACTTCCGGAATCGGCGATTTGCGGCAGGCCGGAATTGCCCCAAACGATGCAGTTGGTGATGGTGATTTGCGAATCAAGGTTGGCGAATGCGCCCCCTGAATCCGCCGCATTGCCATAAAGGGTGCAATTGGTAAATACGGGGGCGGACACCAGATTGGACACGGCGCCGCCGCCTTCCACGGCCTGATTTTCCGCGAAGATGGAATTTACCACAATAGGCTTTGCTTTTTGTTCTTCGGAGGCGGAAGATTCACTGAAATTGGCCATGGCGCCGCCCGCTGAAGAAGATGTATTGGCAAAAAAGCGGCAGGCCGCGATACGGGGGGACGCGGCATAGTTGAACACCGCCCCACCCGCGGACACGGAGGTGTTGCCTTCAAAAGTGCAGTCCGTAATAACGGGATCGGCATTAAGGCTGCCAAAAGCGCCCCCGGCCTGCGAGGCGTGGTTGTTCTGAAACACGCATTGGCTGACGGCAGGGGCGGCTCCGTCAAGGGCAAACACCGCGCCGCCGGTGCCAGAACTATTGCTTGTGAATGTACAATCACTGATAATGGGAGAAGCCACCTGGCTCAGAATAGCGCCGCCGCTGGAACCAGCGGAATTCCCGTCAAACCGGCACTGGGTGATGGTCATGGCCACTTCCTGGCCAATGTATATAGCCCCGCCGTAGCTTGCCGCCTCATTATCCTGAAACAGACAATTGGACACGGACAGATTGGCAATGGCAGATATGCTTCCATCGATCACCATGCCAGCGCCTTGTGCGCCCCGTCCGCCCCGGATGGTAAATCCATCCAACACAAGATCGGCGGCGCCGGAAACGACGTTATCGGCGGCGGCGCCGCCTTTAGCGTAGGTTCCATCGATAACCGTGATATAAGCGGCGGCATCGCGCTGCCCGCGTTCGGTTTCTGTTCCCGCGAAACCGCCATAGACGGACACGCCAGGCCGCAAAAATACGGAGCCATTGTTAGCGCGCAGTTCATTATAAACGCCTTGGCGCACCCAGACTTCGGGAGCGCCCAAGGCCTGGGCGGCATCAATGCCCAATTGAAGCGCACGGAACGCCGTTGCCCAGGAAAGGCCGTCTTCCTCCCCTGAAAGATTGGCGGTGTCGACAAAGATAACCGCGGGGGGTGTTTGGCCTTCTCCCTCGCCTTCGCCTTCCTCCCCTCCTTCACCTTCCATCATCCCTTCAATCTGGCCGTCTATTTCCCCTTCCCCCTCGCCGCCGGTGAATTCGTCATAGCCCATGTCAATATCGGTGCCATCGCCGCGGGGAACGTCAGATCCGTTGAAACCGCGCAGATCGCCTTCAAAATCCATGTAAGGAGGAGTGAACGCCGTGAGATCCGCCATGCCGCCGCCCGCATCAATACAGGGTGAAGTGGAACGGAGATGGAAATCCACGCCGCCGGGATTCCGGAAAAGAGGGGCTTGGCTAATATTGCCAACGCCGGGCCATACTTTGTCTTGGACATTGCAGAAATCCACCGTAGTGAGTGCAGGGGCGGGATTGGCGACGGGCTGGGGCAGGTCAAAAAAGAAACCCGCGCTGTCCGTAATTTCCGGGGCGGTGTCGTCAAATAAAATAGAACTCACAAGATGGGGCTTGGCTCCGTCAAAATTGAAAATACCGCCTCCTTGCATGGCGGTATTGAAAGCAATCGTACAAAATGCCAAGAGACCTCTTCCCTCTGAGTTGAAAAAGGCGCCGCCGTAGCCTTCGGTATAGTTGAGGGCAAAAAGGCAGTTGTAGAGGATGGGATCCGCCGGAGGGGCCGTACCCAATTCGGCGGGATACTGATCTTGGAGGCGTCCGATGTTATAGAACCCGCCGCCAAAGCCCATCAGGGGGTCTCCGCCTTCTATGGGACGGTTCACGCCCAGATTACGCGTGAAGAGGCAGTTCTCAAAGCGGGGATTGGAGGTATGGTTAAAGACACCGCCGCCCAGGTTGCTGATATTGCCGTCAAATACGCAATTTAAAAACATGGCCGCGGAATTTTCCCGGTTCGCCACGGCCCCGCCGGAAAGATCGGCCACATTATTGAGAAACAGACAATTCATCACAACGGGGGAGGAACCATTCAGGTTGTACATCCCCCCTCCCACGCCTTCGCTATTGTTCACGGCCAAGGCGCGATTGTCTTCAAACAGGCAGTTTTCAACGTATGGCGAAGCTTGGTCATTAAGCATGCCCGCACCATTGGCGGTGCGTCCGCCGGTGATGGTGAATCCGTCGAGGGTGGCATCATTGGCGCCGGCGACAACGGCAGCCACGGGGGTATTCTCCCCCGTATGCACAGTACCGTGGATAATGGCGCCATTGGTTTGCGGATCGTCATTGCGTTGATCGCGCCCGGTTTCACCGCCGGTGAAGCCGCCATACAAATGAACCCCCGATTTCATTTCCAGGGGCGCGCCGCCGTTCAGGGCTACTTCGTAATACACTCCCCGCGCGACCCACACTTCCCCGCCGCCCGCTGCATCCGCCGCATCCACGGCGCTCTGAATGGTCACAAACGCATGTTCCCAGTCCGTCCCATCGCCTCCGGGGCTTCCTGCCCCATTCACATACCAGACATCCGCCGAAACCGGCAGTGCAAACAGGGTTATGGTGAAGGAAAAGAGCAAGAGCATGTGTTTCTTACGAAGGAATCGCTGTCGCATTGCATTGTCTCCCTGACTAACCGCCCTTAGCATAGCATGAACACGGTGCAACTTCACTTAAAATGACACTACCCACTTGGGCTGCCTCTACATTATAGCAGAGTCAGCCGCTTTCTTCAGGATGTGTTTGCCCTGAAAAACGTCTCTCCACCGTTGCGTGATCTTCTTTCCCAAGCCTTTCATTCAGTGCCAGAGAGCAAAATTTGCTCCGCGGCGGGGTGGCTTGCCGCGGAGCAAACGTTTCTTTTATTCGTTTCCGCAAGCGCATTAAATGCGGCGGTAAACAGCCTGGGGAATAGTCTGCGTGCGTTCGGTCAGAACGGCGCCGACAACCTTGCTCTTGTTCTCCATGAACATGTCGAGGGCGCGCATAACCACTTCACGGCGCGTGGCGTTGGCCTTAATGGCAATCACGATGCCATCAACATAGGGGGCCAGTTTAAGGGCGTCATGAGACTGCAACACCGCGCCGGAATTGAAGATAATGCAGCGATAACGCGACCGCAAGGCTTTCATAATGTCCTGCATGCGTTCAGCCCCCCAGAGATAAGAGGGGGTGTCGGCATGTGAGCCGCGCCCAACGATGGTAAGGCTTTGGCTGGACGTAAAGACCGATTCCAGACTCGCTTCGCCCAGAAGAACGTCTGACATGCCGCGGGTGTTTCTTCCGGGGACGATATCGCCGGCGAAATCGACAAGAAGGGTGGGGCAATTGGGGTCATTGGCATAGGCTTCACCAAGGGCTTTGGCAAGCGCCCCGCCGCCTTCCCTGGGCACGGCACTGGTAACCTCCAGGCAGCGTCCGGCCAATCCGGAAGCACCCGCTTCGAGCAGCACGGAACACCGCTCGGCTTCGGCGGCATTCAACGGCTGGCCGGGTTTGTTGAAGAACGAGGCCAGCGGGGTGATTTTGAAGTAGTAGTCGACATCTTCAGGGGTCTTGACGCCATGATCGAGGTAATCGCGGAGGAAGGCAAGCGCCAGTGCGGCGATAAGCCCGCCGACCAAGGCCAAGATAAGGTTCAATACTTTGTTGGGGCGAATGGGATCTATCGGGAGATTGGGGCTGGAGGCAATTTTCACATTGGATATGGAGGCCTTGGCAAGTTCATCCCCCACGCGGGATTGTTCGAGTTTTTCAGCGTAATACTCGTAATTCTTCTTGAGAATCTCGACTTCCTGCTGGAGATTATCCAATTTGGCCTTTGTTTCATTAAGTTGGTCCAACCGGGCTTGAATGGTGCTGAGTTCCGCTTCCGTGGATTTCCGGGTATTGTTAATCGCTTCCCCAAGGTTCTTTTGGGCCGTGCCAACCTGTTCCGTCAGACTCTGGACGGTGGGGTGTTTGGGACCCAGCGATTGCGAGACGCGGTTAAGCTCGAGAACCAATTCAAGGAGGCGCAATTGCATTTCCCGCACAACCGTGGAAGCGGTCTCGCGGCTTAAGCTCTGAATGACCGATGTGTTCACGCCATCGCCCGCCAGCGCGGTTTCCGTCTGGGAAAGTTGGGTGAGCACTTTGGTCCCATCCGTATATTGCTGGAGCAGCATTTCCTTTTCTTTGTCGATAAGAGAGAGATTGGCGGATTTGTTGAATTCCTGAAGCGCCGCCTGGGCAGCCGCTAATTCCTTTTCAACGCGTTCTTTCTGGGTTTGGAAGAAGGGGCTGCTTTTTTCATTCGCGAAAAGCTCGATATGCAGTTTCTGGTAGACCTCCAGCACCTTCTGCAAAATGCGCTGTGATTCTTCAGCGCCGCCCATGCGGCAACTAATTTCCATCACATAGGTATCGCGGATTGGGGTGGTGATAATGCGCTTGTCGAGTTCGTCCATGGCTTTTCGGATAGCATCGGATTTACCCCGGAGACCTATTCTCTGGAGGCCTTGCTCAATGGCCAAACTCATGGCGCGGAAGGGCTTATGCAGCAGCCCGGATCCGTAGGGGAAAGCGCTGTCCTTATCGAGATTGAGTTCCGTAACCACCCGTTCAAGCAGATCGCGGCTGTGGATCAGTTCCATTTCCGAGCGGATGTCTTCCACCCCCATTTGAACCATGGTGAGTTCCTGGGCAGCCCGGGTCACCGTGGTATCGGTTTGCGACACTTCCCGTCCACGGGTAATGCGGACTTTGGCGGTGGATTCATAGGTGGGCGGCCAGACATAGTTCCCCACAAACACCAGCACAAAGACGAGAATCGGCAAGGTGACAATCAGGGCTTTGTGCTTGAAAATGACGGTTAATACGTCACGCACGAAGAATTGCCGTTGCTCCATCGCTATGGTTCCTCCCACCTTGGCCTGATGGCCATGTTAGCAGTTGTTTTCCTCTGATTATTTCGTTAAATACTGAGCCAGCCCGGTTGTTCCGGTGCCAATATTGAAATTCTTGTTTTTGCTGTGCAGTTGTTGATCGTTGAGGTAATACTGGGCATTAATGCCAAGGGTGTTGTCAAAGGGCACAGCGCGTTCGATGTATTGTTCAACGAACTGATCCCATCGCGAGATAAGTTTCTGCGGGACGTAGACGATGTCAAAAGGCCGCAAGGTGAAGTCGTTTTCGGTATGGCCTTGCAACGCTATGCGGAGGTTGGTTTTAAATACGTACGGTTTTCCGTTCGGATTTCTGCGCATGACAATAACGTTGTTGAAGCGGGCGTTGGAGGAAGCACCATTCGCGGCAATGACCGCCTGGAGTGCGGTGGGTGCTCCTTCGAGGGAATAGGCGCCTGGGGTTTTCACTTCTCCCCCCACATACACCCGGCCGCCGGTGGATTTAATCAATGAGATGGAGGGCTCGATGGGATTGTTCATCAGATTCGCGGCGGACTTGGCCAGGGAGTCGCGCAATTCATCCAGGGTGAGCCCTGCGGCCTGCTGGCGTCCTATCCGCGCGATGGAAATATAGCCGTCGGGCGTGACTTCGGAGGGCTTGCTCATTTCGCCGAGAACGGTGGTGTCCACCGCGGGGAAAATAATGATGCTGACTTTCGGCTTGTTCATCAGGGTTTTGGCGGCCTCATTCTGAATGAGTCCAGTGGCATCGGCAATGGAGAGGCCTGCAATGCGCATATCAGATTCGATTCCGGGCAGGCGTATGGCCCCATCGGGACGCACCACCACATCGCGGCTCATGTCTTCATAACGGTCGAGATTGACAAAATCGACATTGACGGTAATCCGGGGATCGCCTTCAATCAGTCCGGATTTTATATAGACGTTCTTGAGGGATTCACAAAGTTGGAGGGTGGTGATCCCGCGGGCGCGGACGTCGCCTACCTCCGGGGCTGTAATCATGCCATCGGGGCGGACGGTACGGGTGACATTAAGCTGCCAATTGTCCAGAAAGGTGATATTGACGACATCGCCGGTTTCAAGGCGGTATTGTCCGAGTTCGAGAGTGCTGGGCAGGAAACGCACCTCCATGCTGTCACCCACTTCAATACGGTAATCCCAGGGGGCTTCGCCGGTTCGTGCGGCGCGAATTTTAAACGCCACGTCAAGCACGTCGCCCACTTGCACGCAATACGGAAGGTCGGCGCCGCTGAGGGCGTCAATTTCCTCTGGCGTAACAGGGCGGTTTTTCCCATGGTCGGCAAACAGCACGATGCCGTTGCGGGCGGCGCCGGTTCCAAGATGCGCGCACCCGCTAAGCACGAGCAGCGGCACAATTAAACCACAGCATCCCAGAGTAACGAAATGGTGCATTTTCATGGGCGTATGCCTCCTCAGCCGATCTTTTGTTTTCAAGCCTGACATAGTGTCTGCGTTTCCTTTTTTTTAAATTATCGATTATTACTTAACGACGCCAAAGGGCGTTCGGATTGTGTGGCGCCTTGGGAACCTGCGGGGGCAACAGGTGTTCTGGGCGCGCGTTCACGGATCTCCCGTTGCGCATTGATAACGGGATAATTCGCAACCGGCGCATGAATAGTGCGTTTTGGACTCTCAATCGTTCTGTGCGCGCCCCGTAAAGATCGTTTGCTGACCAGCGCACCCCGTTCGACATAGACATTTGTTGTTTTTCCCTGCGGAACGGGGGAGGAAGTCAAGGTTCCTGTGAGTGAATGGGCATATTCACCGCCCGCCTCCGCAGCAGCAAACCGCTGCACCCGGGGCTGTTTTCCTCGGGAAAGACCGGGTCCCTGGATACGGAATTGGCCCACCTTGCTTTTTTTCGTGGTTAGGGACAATTGCGCCGGCAGATATCCAGCCTCATTGAGCACCTTCATGGCCATTAAAGCGCCCCAATAGAGTCCGTCCCGTTGCACATCGTCTTTTGCCTGAATGATTTTTTCAATGTCGGCATATATTGCATCAAGGACGCTCGCTGCATCCGTCTCAAATACATGGGAATATTCCGGGGCCGCTTCAATTCCCTGAATGGTGATAAGGTACCGTTCACCCGGATTGCGCACGTAATTGGGCGCACCCGGTTTTATGACTTCCACACAAATTTTCGCTAAATCATGAAAAGCGCGGACCCGGATGGTGGATTCGCTTTCCCCTGTTTTGGGGTTGTAATATTCTGCGGGGCCCCCCGGCGCCCGTTCTTTGACCCGAAGGGTAATGGTGGCGCACCCACTGATTTCCTCGACCATGAGGTCATGGGTCGCATTTAGCGGGAAGCCATGATACCGGGTCTGATCAGCCAGATTCCCATGGGAGCCCGCTTCATCGGAAAGTTTCACCGGTTGGGAGATAGTCACATTTTGCGCCGGGGAAGAAATGGCAACAAACAGCCCTCCTCCAATGAGTATGACTACTCCTACCGCTCGGTGCAGATTGCGCACCCTTTTCCTCCTCCTCCCCGAAAATTCAGGTCAGTTTTTTCCTCTACTCTCCACTCATCCCAAACAGTACACTTCTCCATTAACTACTATTAAACAATATTCTTGACAAAAAGTAAAGAATTTTTTCCAGATACTCAAATTAAAACTTATCATATCCTCCTGCTGTTATCCAGTTTATGGTGCGGTTAAGACCTTCCTGGATAGGTATTTGCGGGCGCCACCCCAAGAGGCGTTGTGCTTTTGCCGCATCGCAGCGCACACAATATATTTCGCTTTTCTTGGGCCGCAACCGTGCTGGATCTTGAATCACCCGGCAAGGGCAGTCCATAAGCCGGGCAATAAGTTCCACCAGTTCTGCCATGGTAACTTCTTCCTGGCTTCCAAAATGGACGGTTTCCCCCACTACGCACTCTTCCTCGGCCATGCGGATGTAGGCATTTACAATATCTTCCACAAAAGTGAATGTTCTGCGCGGGGACAGGTCGCCGAGATGGAGATCGGGGCCTTTCATGAGTTGTTGAATGATGGTGGGCATGATGAGATAACGCCCCATTCGCGGTCCATAGACATTAAACAAACGGATCGTGGCAACCGGCAAGTCGTAGGACAAGTGCCATGTTTGGGCGGTAAAGTCACCGCCTAATTTTCCCGCGGTATAGGGATTGCACCCGAATACGGGATGCTCTTCGGTAATGGGGAGTTCATTTTGGGCGTTGCCATAAGCGCCCGCGGTGGAGGTATGCACCATTCTGAGCACAGCGGTTTCACGGGCCGCCGCACACACATTGAGGGTGCCCAAGGTATTGGTGGCGATGGTTTGTTCCGGATGGGAATAGGAATAGGCCACGCTGGTAATGGCGCCCAAATGGAATACGGTGTCCGCACCCGCCACGGCACGTCGTACAAATTCTGCATCACGCAGATCGCCTCCAATCAGTTCGAGGAGGTCGTGATGAATGCCGGCCAAATACCCGGGATGATAGAGAGGATCGCCATGCACCATGCCTCTCACCACGGCGCCCATCGATAGCAGCCGTTCGCAGAGATGGCTTCCGATAAATCCCCCCGCGCCGGTAACCGTGACCCGTATTCCCTTCCAGTTCATAACGCTACACATCCTTTAATCTTTTTCTAATTCTTTGGCATTGTCTTCCCGTGATTCCCGTCTCCAGTATACGTCATTCCGCCAAAATCGTCTATGGGAAATTTGAAGGTGGTTCTGTTGGCGGAAATTCTCTCTTTTCTTTCCCAGGTTGTTTTTGGTAGGATGTGGATATAGGAGAGGAGACGTGTACGCATGAAGATCGCCATCATCGGGATTCGCGGCGTGCCTGCGCGGTATGGTGGTCTGGAAACGTGCGCGGAGGAGGTGGGATCCCGTCTGGCGGCACGGGGGCACGAGGTGATTTGTTATTGCCGGTCCACGCCGGAAGACGATCATCTGATGGAATTTAAGGGGATCAAGCGCATCGTACTGCCGAGTCTTCGATACAAAATAACAGATACCTACTCTCATTCATTGCTGGCCTTGGGGCACGCGTTCCGGATCAAACCGGATATTATTCTGGCCTTTAATGCAGCCATTGCCACGTTGTGCATTGTTCCAAAAATTTTCGGCTATAAAATCGTGCTGAATCCAAATGGATTTGACTGGCGGCGTCCGAAGTGGGGATGGTTTGGCAAACGGTTTATTTTCGCTTCGTCATATATGGCGGCAAAAATGTGTGATCGGTTGATCATAGACGCAAAATCGGTATGTGAATATTACATACAGGATTTCAAATGCGACGCCGTCCACATTCCCAACGGCGCCAATATCGATCCGGAGTCCAGGAATCCGGAGATCCTGCAACAGTACGGCCTGGAAAAAGACGGGTATTTTCTTTTTCTAAGCCGCCTGGTGGTGGACAACAGTTGCGAGTATGTGATTAAAGCCTTTGAAGGGCTGAAAACGGACAAAAAGCTGTTCATGGGGGGGCCAAGCGAGGCGGGCGACCCGTATGCGGAAAAGTTACGGGAAACAAAAGACCCGCGCATTATCTTTCCAGGCCCTATTTATGATCCCGTGCATGTAAAAGAGTTGCACCATGGCGCCATTGCCCTTATCCATGGCAACCAGCCCGGAGGGACAAGTTTGGGTTTGCTTAAAGCGTTAGGGCTGGGGACCTGCGTGATGACGCTCAACACCACCGATAATGCCTATGTGGTGCAGGATTCCGGGTTGACCTATGAGCTTTCCGTGGATAGTCTGCGTGAGAAAATGCAGTATGTCCTGGATCACCCGGAGCGCGTGGCGGAATTGCGCAAGAAGGCGGTCGAACGCTGCCGCGAAGGGTATAGCTGGGATCATCTGACGGATGAATACGAGGCCGTGCTCATACAGGCGGCCGGGACCCGTTAGAAATCACGTGCCCCCATTCCTTAAGACGGATAAATGCCTGCCAAAATAAAAAGGCGGCAGTTGCGGCGGCAGGGGTGTCCTCTCTATGATTATCGGCACAGGAGTGAACATAGATTATGCCCTCGCGGATAAGCAAAGAGGACGCCGAAATCTTTACCCGGCGCTGGGAACTGGTGAATGCCGCCCAACGGGAAGAACTCCGGCAAATGACTCCGGAAGAACGGTTGCGGCGATTGGACGCGCTCTATGTATCCGCGCGTGAAATGGGCTGGAATACCCGCAACCCGGAAGAAGAAGCCAAGGTCCGTGAAACCTGGCTGGCATTGAGGCGCTATTATGGGGTTCGGTGAAACGGCATCCGCATCCATTGCCACCGCATTGCCCGATGTGGCCTCATGGCTCGCCGAGGCGAAAGCGCCCTATTGTTTGATTGGCGGGGTGGCGGCTTCGATACTCGGTTCCGCGCGAACCACCCTGGACATAGACGTGCTCATCGTATTGGAAGAAACGAAGTGGGATGCGGCACTCGCGTTGGCGGGGAAGCACGGTTTGGTTCCACGAATATCCGATTGCATGGCGTTTGCACGGAAATCGCGGGTGCTGTTACTCAACCATCACCCAAGCGGAGTGGACGTGGATGTAGTCATTGCAGGTCTTCCATTTGAGCAGGAACTTGTCCAAAATGCCGGGCTTTCAGAAGCAGGCGCGATAAAGATGCACGTGGCCCGGCGGGAAGACCTTATCATTATGAAAGCGGTGGCACAACGTCCGCGGGATATGGCCGATATTGAGGGAATGCTTAATTCCGCTTCTTATATAGATTGGCCGTATATTGAATCTTGGGTACAACAGTTTGCGCAAGCCTTGGATCGAAGTGATATGGTCCAAGCGCTTCTACAGCTTAAACAAAAGAGTCAGCATTGAGTTCTCAGTTGGAAGGAGTTACTACAGTATGAAAATGACAAGATGGCGGTTTATTGCGTTTTGTGCGGTCGCGGTGATGGGGTCCCTCAATTCCTTCGGTGAGGATATCGCATCGGCCCGCGCATTGTTTGAGAATCCCACGCGGGATTACACCACCGCGCCGTTCTGGGTCTGGAACGATATGCTCACCGACCAGATGATGAAGGATACGCTGGCCGATCTGGCAAGTCAGGACATCCAACAGGTCTTCGTGCATCCCCGCCCCGGCTTGATGACACCCTATCTTTCCGAAGATTGGTTTCATCTTTGGGACTTGACCTTCAAGGAAGCCGAGAAATACGACATGAATGTCTGGATATACGATGAAAACTCGTATCCATCAGGTTTCGCGGGCGGCTTTGTACCGGATGTGATGCCGGAATCGCGGGGGCAGGGGTTGATACTAAATGAAGTTAAGACTCCCGGAACGCTGGGGAATGCCGTGATCGCGATCTACCGGAAAACAGGTGATGCGTACGAAAACATCACGGAAAAAGTGCGGGCGGGGGAATCGTTCCCCGAAGGCTCCTACCTTGTGGCGGCCGTCCAGCAATCAAATACCTCTCCCTGGTTTGGAAACAAATTTTATGTTGATTTGCTCAAACCAGGGGTTACGGAAAAGTTCCTTGAAATCACACTGGAACCCTACCGCCAACGCTATGGGGCGGAGTTTGGCAAACGGATGCCAGGATCGTTCACGGATGAACCGCACTTGCGCCCCGCAGGCGGATTTCATTGGACAAATGACCTCCCGCAGTGGTTTGAAAAACGTTGGGGGTATTCTTTAATCGACAATTTGCCCAGCCTCAAAGATCCCGTGGGGGATTGGAAAAAAGTCCGGCATGATTATTATCAATCACTCCTGGAGTTGTTCATCGAACGGTGGGCCAAACCCTATTTCGCGTATTGCGCCAAGCATGGCATCGAGTTCACCGGGCATTACTGGGAACATGAATGGCCGAACACGGGGTCCGCGCCGGACAATATGGCGATGTGTGCATGGCAGCAACGGCCCGGCATTGATATTCTTTTTAATCAATACAACGAGGGGCCACACGCGCAGTTTGGCAATGTCCGCGCCGTACTGGAACTTGCCAGCATTGCCAATCAGATGGGTTGGAAACGCACGTTGTGCGAAGTCTACGGTGGCAGCGGGTGGGATGCCCGATTCGAGGATTTCAAGCGCATCGGCGACTGGATCAATGTATTAGGCGTGAACACGATGAATGAGCACCTCTCACACATCTCGCAACGGGGTGCGCGTAAGGGCGATTACCCGCCGTCATTCTCGTATCACACCCCATGGTGGGGGCAGTATCGTGTATTGGAAAATTACTTCACCAGGACCACGGCAGCCATCACACGCGGCGAGCAAATCAACCAAATTCTAGTAATCGAACCGACCACCACCGCGTGGATGCTCCAAGGCGCGGGCGAACCGCTGGAAACGCTCGGAAACACCTTCCAGCAACTCGTCACCATGCTGGCGCAGGCACAGGTGGAATTTGACCTGGGTGCGGAAGACACCATTGCCGCCAATGGCTCTGTAAATGAGGCGGCATTTGTCGTGGGCAAGCGTTCCTATCATACCGTAGTGATTCCGGCCTTGACCGAAAATCTCAACCGTAAAACCGTCGATCTGCTCGATCAATTCCTGGCCAAGGGCGGCATAGTGATGTGCTGTGGCGAAGTCCCGGCCCGCGTGGATGGACAAGCTTCGGAGCGCGGAGCCGTTTTGGCAAAACAAAAAGGATGGAAACAACTGGAATCCGCGCAATTGACGGGGGAACTGGCCGCGCGCAACACGGATGGCTTTGCTGTGCGCCGCGCGGAGGGAGACAAAGGAATTCTGTATCATCAGCGCCGCCAATTATCCGATGGAGATCTTTTGTTTTTGGTGAATACCAGCATCGAGGCGCCAGCGGCAGGGACCGTGGAAAGCACGGCGAAAAGCGTTCAGGAATGGAATCTGGAAACGGGTGCGATTGGGCCGTATGCCTTCGCCAAGAGCCAGAAAGGCGTCACCGTGAACTTCTCCCTGCCGCCCTGCGGGAGCCTTTTGTTGCTGCTCTCGGACGCGGCGGTTGAACCGGTTCCCGCGAAAGATGCGCCCGCACAGGCCGTGGCGGCGGCCGATTCACTTAAGATTCAGCGGATGGCGGTCAATGTCCTCACGCTGGACTACGTAGACGTGAAGGCGGGTGATTCAACCAAAGAAAACATGTTGTTCCATCGCGCATCAGAAATGGTGTTCAAGGCAAACGGCATCCACCGGAATCCATGGGATCATGCCATTCAGTTCAAGGATGAATACATCAGCAAGACCTTCCCTAAGAAAAGCGGTTTTGAGATAACCTACCGTTTCACCATTGAAGGGGAGGTTCCGAAGCCACTGTATTTCGTAATGGAACGGCCGGATTTATACACCGTGCGCTGCAACGGCAAAAAAATTAAGGCGCCGGAAGGGGCGTGGTGGTATGACCGGTCCTGCGGGAAAATGGAAATCTCCCATCTGGTCAAGCCAGGCGAAAACCGGATCGTAGCCAAGGCGGAGCCCTTCACCATCTATCATGAAATTCAGCCCGCATACGTGATCGGTGATTTCTCGCTAAAGCCTGTGGAGAAGGGATTTGTGATTGCCGCGCCACAAGCGCTGGAGCTTGGCCCGTGGAACACGCAGGGCGCGCCGCTCTATGGCGATGCAGTGTCATATACCCAAGAATTTAATGTGACATCGTTGGCGAAACAGTACCTCGTAAGCCTGCCGAAGTGGTATGGCAGCGTGTCACTGGTTAAAGTGAATGGAAAAGAAGCCGGGCACATTTACCGTCAACCCTGGGAATGCGACGTGACAAAAAATATCGTCGCGGGTGAAAACACGGTGGAAGTGACGGTGTATGGCACCTTGAAAAACACTATCGGCCCGCACCATGAGAATCCGCCGCTGGGCATCGCCAGCCCCGACATGTTCCGTAAAGGCCCTGAAACGGGCCCGCCCCCCGGCGCGGAATACAGCACGGTTGGTTATGGCCTGTTCGAGCCGTTTACGTTGCTGGCTGGAGAGTAAGCCGGGTATCGAAAATAAAAATGGGAAGTCTGGGAGGCCTGGGAAACCTGGGATGAATGGGATGAATGGAATTCACCAGATCCCGGATCTCAGACCCCGGATCCCGGACCCCGGATCCCGATAGCAAATGGGAGAGTTTTGACTATGCGAAACACCTTTCTGTTGTTTGTGATGCTGGGCACGGCAGGCCTGGCTTCTGCTCAGACGGTTGAGATTGTGCCATTCGAGGTGAAACTCGAAACAGTGCAGAAATTCTGGGATGGAACCTACGATTGGGCGCAGGTGTGGGCCGGGGTGATTCCCGGCGCGGGCCATGACGGGCAACCGGCGATTATCATCACTACGCAAAAGGAAAATAACAAGAGCGACGATTATTATCTTGGAGTTAACACGTTGCGCAGCGATGATCTTGGCAAAACCTGGACCAAACCCGAGCCGCATCCGGAACTCGAACCGCATCACAATCCCGATGGCACCATCAAAGGATTGTGCGACTTCGTATCCGGATATCACCCGCCCACGGGAAAATTCCTCATCACGGGCCATACGGTGTTCTATGCGAATGGGCGTTTGGCCCCACAACCCTATCCCCGTGCCACCGCGTATGCCATATATGATCCCAAAACCAACCGGTGGACACAATGGCAGGAATTAGAAATGCCCGACAAGGACAAGTTCTATAATTCCGGGTCGGGTATGTGCCAATGGGTGCTCGAATCCGACGGCACGCTGCTCTTGCCCGTCTATTATCATTCAAAATCCGCGGATAACCGTGAATGCAGTTCCGTAACCGTGCTGCGGTGCGCCTTCGATGGCGAAAACCTGAAGTATCTCAACCACGGGGATGAATTGCATCATGACGTTCCCCGGGGACTCTGCGAGCCATCCCTGGCGAAGTTCCAAGGGAAATATTACCTGACGCTTCGCAATGATGAGCGGGGTTATGTCACCTCCGGTGAAGACGGACAGCACTTTGCCCCCAAAAAGCCCTGGACCTTCGATGATGGCGCGGAACTCGGCAGTTACAACACCATGGAACATTGGATTGCACACGAAAAAGGTCTTTTCCTGGTCTATACGCGGCGCGGCGCGAATAACGACCACATCATCCGTAACCGCGCGCCGTTATTCATGGCGCAAGTGGATCCCCAACGCCTTGTTGTACTTCGTTCCACCGAACGCGCCCTCGTGCCCGAACGCGGCGCGAGCCTCGGCAATTTTGGAGTGGGTAAAATCAGCGACAACGAATTCTGGGTGACGGTTGGCGAGTGCATGTATACCCCCGAATGCGAAAAACGTGGCGCCGACGGCTCCATGTTCGCCGCACGGGTGCTGTTTAACCGGTAATTGTAAAGGTACTATTAACTAATCCCACAAATGAATATTTTGTTGAATGAGTCATGCTTTGAGATGTATAAATAGTGCAAAACAATAGACTATGAGTAGGTGAGGCAATAGAGAATATGGGACGAGCGGAAGATCTACATGACCGAATTCTCGTTGAGGGAGAAAGTGCGATTGACGCCTTTATTGAGGACCGTAAATCCGAAGAACTCTTTCTGGACTTTAAGCGTTCAGCAAAATCAAGATGACGAATCAACTTATCATAAAATTCTTCAAACCAAGTATGAAGCAAATATGAGCACACTATTTAATATCTACTGTGATGAATCCTGCCATTTGGAGAAGGACCGGCAACCCGTAATGGTATTAGGCGCAGTCTGGTGTCCAAAGGATCGCAGCCGGGAAATTAGCGTACGATTACGAGAAATCAAACACAAGCACCATATACCTCCTCGGCAGGAAGTGAAATGGACCAAGGTGTCTCCTTCCAAGGAAGCATTTTATTTGGATTTGTTAGACTATTTCTTTGATGATGATGACCTTCATTTTCGGGGTGTGCTCATACCTAACAAATCAAAGCTCAATCATGATCTGTTTGGACAGACTCATGATGACTGGTACTACAAAATGTTCTTCGAGCTTCTGAATGTCATTATCGACCCTCTACACCGATATCACGTTTACTTGGATATCAAGGACACATGGAGCCGGATGAAGGTAGCCAAACTCCACAAAGTGCTGAGTAATGCCAAATATGATTTCTCACGGCATATTATTGAGCGGATCCAAACTGTTCGCTCTCACGAGGTAGAGATGCTTCAACTCGCTGACCTGTTGATTGGGGCAGTCGGCTATGTTAACCGGAATTTGAGTCAGAATCATGCGAAAGTGGCTTTCGTTGAAAGGATGAAAAAGCGCTCCGGACGAAAACTCACGGCGACAACACTCTTGCGTGAAAGCAAAGTGAATCTGCTTCGTTGGGAAGCTTCGGAACCACTGTTATGAGCAACCGCCCGTTATGGCTTCCTGAGATTCTTTCCGTGGATGGAGAATGGGAAGACATCCTGCCAAACTTGTATTTCGTATTCGAAAAAGACTTCCCTCGTGGTCATCCAATGTATGATAACAGGCCAGTTTGGTGGAATCGCACCATACGCCCAGGTGAGAAATATGAAGAAGGGTTTTGGCATCTCATTACAAGATCGGATAAACAGACATGCAGCCGGTTGCTTGACCCTCGCCGCGCAGAACGTTTACCTTGGTGCGCCCCCACTATCTTGCACAGCGATGCAACAGAGATTCAGATTTGGGACTATTCTGAAAGTTCCGGCAGGATACGAACATATTTATGGTTACAGGATTATGATTATTTGGTGGTTTTAGAGAAACGCCATCAACGCGGGAGAGCAATTGCATTTCTTATAACTGCATATTATGTAGATGGGGAAAGAACCAGGGAAAACTTGCGGCGAAAATTTCAGAAACGACTTACATAAGTACATCCTGCGCTCGCTCATAGCAAACGCAGGACGATCTCCTTTCACACTTACACCCCAAAGGGATGGTGAATGAGGCTGATTTGAGTATACCGCAGAAACTTCGAACTGTCAAGGATCTAATCATGGAAAATGAAGAACATTACCGGAAACTGGAGCGCATGTATTTGAGTGCGCCGGTGAACGAATTTTTCCGTCCAACGATTCGCGTGGGCGATGGATGCGCTGAAATTTCAATCCAGGCGCGCAAGGAATTTCATCATGCCGCGCACGCAGTACATGGAGTAGCGTATTTCAAGCTTATCGACGATGCGGCGTTCTTCGCCGCGAATTCGCTTGTGGGCGACGTGTTTGTGCTGACGGTCTCGCTGAATGCGTATTTGACACGGCCTATTGTAGAGGGTGAAATGAAAGCCACGGGGCGGGTGGTGCATTTTTCCAAGCGCTTGATTCTGGCAGAAACGGAACTCGTGGATGGCGAGGGCAAACAACTCGCGCGGGGCAGCGGCAGTTTCATGCCCAGTAAAATCGCGCTGACGCCAGAAATAGGATATCGCTAATCCGGTTTTCTCACCAGCCATCAGGCAAGCCTGTCATTGCGAGGCGCCCCGCGCCGAAGCAATCTCGGAACCACGTCAACTAGGCCTGTGGAAGCGGGATCGCTTTAACATGCCGGCGGACCACGCTTATGACGTACACCATGAAAAGGTAGTACACGATAAGCTCCCGGAATTCGGACAGGTTATTGGTAATGGAACCGACTTCCCAAGGAATGGTTTGTCCAAGGCGCACGGCATTTTCAATCACGTGTTCTTCATATTCCCCCAATCCATGCGTGATCTGATTCAACACCACCATCAGAAGCACGGTAAGAATGGCAAAACGATCAGGGGCCAGCCGTTTCAGCCATGGACGGGGAATGCGCGGCCCCGCCAGGGCAAAAATAATAAACAATCCGAAAAGGATCACATCCGCCACATGTTTAAAGACGTCCGTCAAATTGCCCCGGTTATGAATGTTCACGTTCGGCGCATCCCAGACAGTATTTTCCAACACGCCCGGCGCCCATTGCGTCACGGGGGTAAACCACCCCGTGCTGCGCTCCGTGGTAACAAAGCGATAAATGTGGGTGCCATAATCAATCTCTTCCCCCAGCACGAACAGCGTGAAAAGACAGAGGAGTGCGCAGGCGGCTCGTTCACGGAGGCTGCGGAGTTTGAACACGCCATACGCTAGCGTCGCCGCCATAATCACGAGACAGACATTCTGCAGCAGTTCCAGCAAACCGAATTCACGCCATGAATCTACCGGCAAAGGCGGCAACTTCGGGCAGACAATCCTCTGCAATACGGTATTATGAGAAAAATACATCCCAATGATAAGCAGCATCACTATTGCAGGTACAATTCCATACACCAGCCATTTTCTGAAATTCTTCATATATTCATTTGCCTCAACACTCACTCGTGCGGCGGAAAGCATACCAATCTCTTACAAAACCTTCAAGAAGACAATCCAACAGTACTTTAATGTGTTTTCTGCTCTTAAAAAATATGGAAGTTGCGATAAACCGGATATTCAATGGCTACAAAATTCTAAACGTACATTATTGTTTACTTTATCTTAATACACCCATTGATTCGACCAACTCCCCCAGGTTTCAGCCTAGAAAAGTGTAAAAATAAAAGTTGCGCCTACATATTGTGTTTTAAAACGGAACATGCTACTATATATATGCCATTTAGGACAACCAGAGGAGGAACTTACAATGGCATGTGGAAGTTGCAAACCAAAGAAAGCGGCGAAAAAAGCCCCAGCGGCTAAGAAACCTGCGGCAAAGAAGAAAGCTGCTACAAAGAAGAGATAGGTAAATACGCCGTTTTCAAAGCCACGCCATAGTCATGAGATTATGGCGTGGTTTCGATTAATACCGGCAGAATCATGGGCTGCACGTTTGGCTATAGGAATGAAAAAACCCGTGATGCATTGCAATTTATACGTGGAACCCCTAAGATGTCATGAAGATAGGTTGCGGGATGATGATGCTGGAAGCACATACGTAACAGGATGATTCCATGGCCAAGCCGAGTATATTAGTGATAGATGACGAACCCCTCATGCGGGAGTATGTTGAAGAGGCGATGGTGCGGGCGGGCTATGGGGTGGACAGCGCCTCAACAGGGGCGGAGGGAGTGGCCCTCTTTGAGCAGAAAGGGCATGATCTTGTCATTACGGATTTAAAAATGCAGCCGATGGATGGGCTTGAAACGGCCCGGAGGCTGTTTTCGCTTCAGCGGGATCTTCCGCTGATTGTGATGACGGCGTATGGCACGATAGAAACAGCGGTGGAGGCGCTAAAAGAAGGGGCGGCGGATTACATTTTAAAGCCGTTTGCGCCGGATGCGTTGGAATTGGCGGTGTCCCGGGCGCTGGATCGGGCGCGTCTGAGCCGCGAAAATCAATATTTGCGCGGGGAAATACACCACCGGTATCACACAATGGTGGGCGGAAGCCCCGCGATGCGGACGGTGCACGAACAGATTCGCAAGGTGGCGGACAGCCGGGCCACCGTGCTGATTCGCGGCGAGACAGGCACAGGCAAGGAACTGGTGGCCCATGCGCTGCATCACGCCAGCCCACGTCGGGACAACGCATTCATCAAGGTGAATTGCGCGGCGTTGTCCGCAGGCATTTTGGAGAGTGAACTCTTCGGCCACGAGAAAGGATCCTTCACGGGCGCCCATGAACGCAAAGTGGGCCGGTTTGAACTGGCGGACGGCGGCTCGCTGTTGCTGGATGAGGTAAGCGAGATTGGGGTGGACTTGCAGCCCAAGTTGCTGCGCGCGCTGCAAGAGCGCGAATTTGAACGGGTCGGCGGCGTTCAAACGATTTCCGTGGACACGCGGATCGTCGCCACCTCGAACCGAAACCTGGAACAGGCCGTGGAAAAGGGAACATTCCGCCACGATCTCTTCTTCCGGCTGAATGTCATCTCGATATCGCTGCCCCCGCTCCGGGAACGGCGCGAAGATATTCCGGTGCTGATGGACCATTTCCTGGGACGGTTTGCAAAGGAAAACGGGCGGAGAATCAAAGGATTCAGCGACAAAGCGAGGAAACTGCTGATAGAGTATGACTGGCCAGGGAATGTGCGGGAATTGCAAAATGCCATCGAACGCGCAGTCGTGCTTAGCAATGATCCAATTCTCGAACCGCCTCTTTTCCAGCTTAGCCATGGCCTGGCCATGGCAACGGGGGGAACTCCTCAGTTTAAGGCCGGGATGACCGTGGCGGATATGGAAAAGGAGCTTATTCTTCAAACCCTTGCGCATTGCGGACAGAACCGCACCCGCGCAGCCGAACTTCTGGGCATTTCGATCCGCACTTTGCGAAACAAGCTGAAAGAATACGGCGTCAGTTCGCCTGGGGCTGATTCCGACAGCGAAGAATAACCACATGAAAAATCCACCATTGGGAGGGCGAGGCTCCCGCCGAGCCGTAAAACAAGATGGGGAACATCGTGATCCACTGGGGTATTTGGTTATTTTATCTCACGGCTCGGCGGGAGCCTCGCCCTCCCAACTTCACCACATAGATGGTAAATTCACTGTGCGTGCTCTCGCATAATCTTTTGAAGAGCTTCTTTTTCCGCCCGGCCATCGATATAGTCGCCTTCCCAGAGGAGAATTTGCTTCGCGCCGAGGGCTTGAGCCCGGTTAACATCGTTTTTAAAATCATCCGGCGTGTTTGGAACCCAGGTGTAGTACCAGATGTCAGTTTTATGGTTCGTCTCTTCCTGAAGCGCGCGATAGGCCTGCTCCGGAGTGCCGCCACCCATGTAATAGCCCGCCGGAGCGGCGGCATTAATCAGCCCTTCTTGGGCCCATGTTGTGAGATCCAACAAAAGCCCACGGAGATTGCCGTCAATTTTGTTTTGCATTCCGCGATAACACCAGGGATGCGCTACAAGGACGGCGACAGGCATGCCAGCGCGTTTGTCCGTAGCGAGTTTCCGAACCCCGCGCATAAACACGGTATGTGGTTCGGCGCGGAATCGCACCCAGCGTTCATCACCATTGGGAATCGTTTTCGGGTCTACACCGTATTTTTCCTGAAATCCCCTCAACATGGGTTCCTCAAAACCATGGTCCGCCACGCCTTCGGCATCCGTCTGCGGATTGTCTCTCACGTCGCCGGTGCGCAGCCAATCGATGAACAATCCGTCCACGGCATAGTTGTCTAAAATTTCTTTTACCACGGCCAGCTTGTATTCCATGACTTCAGGGAACGCAAAACTCATTTGGGTGTGATAGGGCGTTCCATCACGTTTCTTCCAGCAAAATTCCGGATGGGCCTTGGCGAAGCGGCTGCGCAATCCCCAGCCGTGGTCATCTTCGTTGACGGAAATCCATGCGTAGACTTCCAGGCCGATTTCATGCCCATAGCGCACCGCCTCCGCCAGGGTATCAAAGGTTCCATAATCATAACGCTCCAGTTTTTGAAGCAATTCGGTACGCGATTCCGGGGTCATGCTTCCGGTGTAGGACTCCATCAGTTTCCGGTCTTGGGGTTCGGCGGGATTCCAGAAGTTATCGGGGTCCCACTTGCCCTGCGGGTCCATCATCGCGCTTTTGTAGAGCGAGCGCCCGCCATCGAGTGCGCGCCAATGAACGCGGGTCCAGCCGCTGGCTTTACAGGCGTCGAGCATGTGGTGCACGCCCTCGGGTCCCCACGCCACACCGTCGCGCAGCATCCAATCGGAGTGTGTAACGGGCGCATTTAAGACGAATTTCGGCGGCAGGTCTTGGGCATTCTGAGCCGGGAGGCCGAATTGCATGCAGCCCATCAACAGAAAAAGAATCATCCGGATCATTTGGTTGTCCATTACGCGATTACCTCATTCCGTAGTATTGGCCAAATTCATGATGCCCTTAGAGTATTATTGAAATTCAGAAAGAATCTCCACCAGGAACGGTTCCGCCACTTCCCGGGCGTGAAGGCAGCTCTGCAAATAGAAAATCATCGGGGGTGTCAAACGCTGGCCTTTGGCAACCAGTTTTTTCCCGTGAAAGTCCATGATGTCCGTGGCCGCCGCCATGTTGGCGGTAAGTTCAGCGGCTTTCACTTGAACAACCACTTTATCGGCGGAATCCCTTTCAAAACTCATGAGCGCGTCAACAAGGGGGTGATCATTTCCGTATTGGGCATGCAATGTGGCAAGGGCTTTGATGAAAGGCTCGCCGCGATTCAAAAGGACATCCAAATCCAGTGCGACCCGGAGCAATTGCGCACCCAAATTAACTATCTCCTCTTCTGACATATTCTCATAAGGCAATATAACCTCTTTAGGCGGTTTTTTTTGCTTTTCAACGATCAAGGCAACAAGTTTAAGCCGGGGTATCTCGGCAAGCAGTTGACACCCAATAGTTGGGTGATTTGCCAGGAGATTATGCTGTTCCGGCGTGAGGGGGCGGCCCGCTGCGATGCGTCCCAGGATTTCGCGGGGCAGCGCCACACATCCAATCTGGCACAATGTGGCGGCCATTTCATATTCCCAAATGTGCTGGGAGCTGATCTGGGCGGCCATATGCCGGACATATTGCCGGATCCGGGTGGCTTGCCCAAAAGAACCCGGGCTCACGATACTGAGAATATCGGTGAGTGTCCGGATACAGCCGGCGACGGTGCCATGCGTCAACTCTTTCTCGGCGCATACGAGCCGGTATTGCTGTATGCCCGCTTCGAGGGCTTGATTCATGGTTTCGGGATCACAGGGCTTGGTCAAGAAGCGGAATATGTATCCCTGATTCACGGAGTCAATGCAGGTTTGAAGGTCGGCATTGCCCGTGAGCATAATGCGCACGGTTTCCGGCGAACGCCGCCTCACCTCCGCCAAAAAGGCAATGCCGTCCATTTCGGGCATTCGCATGTCGGACACAATCACGGCGTAGGGGCCGGACTGCGCCATGAGTTCCAGTCCTTGGGCGCCGCTTTCGGCGGTATCACGTCCATACCCTTTTCGCGCTTGCCGACGAAACGCGGCAAGAATATTGGGATCATCGTCTACCAGGAGGACTTTATTCATCATGTATCGTTCTCCTTTCCAAGCGTCTGCGTGGCCAGGTCCATCCAAATCGGGACCTGCCGGTTCAAACCAAGGCGTTCAAGAAATGCATGATCGATCGTGTTATTCAAAGAAGCCTCCGGCTCTTTCAAAAGATGGCATAGCCCATTGGCTACGTGAACCGCCGCCAATGCGCCGAAGGACGTGGAGGGGCTTTTTGCGGGATCATGATGCATGTATATGGCTTCGATAATGGGTTCGGAAAATCCCCAAAGCCCCATAAGGTAGCCGCCCACTTCCGCATGATTCCCCCCTAAGGCGCTCTCTTCCAGAGAAATTATAGCGGCATGGTCATGCTGGCTTTCGCTCAAGACATTTGCATAGAGTTCCGGCGTATCGGTGGCAAGCACGATTTTCCCGATATCATGAAGAAGACCTCCAAGAAATGCGGTCTCGGCCACGGCATCCGGGGCGCTTTGCGCCATGGCGATCCGTTTTGCAAGCCGTGCCACCGACACGCAGTGATTCCAAAGATCCGGCACGGAAAGCCCGCCAACCGTTTCAGCGGTAAATTGATCAAATATTTTTATGGAAAATACCAGTGCGTGCAAGGTGTCCAGGCCAAGCAAAAGAGTGGCATGAACAGGATCGGAGACAATATTGGGCAAACCGAACAGGGCGGAATTGACAAGTTGGAGGACTTTTGCGCTCATGGCGGCGTCCCGGGCGATAAGTTCGCCCACGAAAGGGGCGGAAGGTTCAGGACGTTCCAGTTCCTGCACGATATCATCGTAGAGCGTGACAAGGCTTGGCAGCGATTCCATTTCCGAGAGAATTCTCTTAAGGCGTTTATTGGTCAACAGATTGCCCAAAACTGTCGCCCGGTTCAAAATGGCAATGAGCTCATCAGGCGCGCAGGGTTTGGCCAGGAACTGATGCATCTGGCTGACGGCCCGCAAGGTGGAAGCTTGATCGGAATATCCGGAAAGGGCAATGCGGACGGTTTCCGGGGAGCGATGGCGTACTTCCTGCAGGAGCACGGCGCCATCCATTTCAGGCATGCGAAGGTCGGAGACAATGATATCGAAAAAGCAGTCCTGGATGGCCTGCAATGCCTCAAAAGGATCGGTCAAGAACCTCATGTCCCATACGCCGGCCATGGAATGCAGCATTCGGCGGAGACCATCAAGGACATTGGGTTCATCATCCACAAAGAGGATTTTGATCATTACGGCTTCTCCGATGTCTTTCCATATACCTCATCCAACTCTTCCACGATCAGCGGAAGACGTACAATAAAGGTGGTGCCTTTACCCTCTTCCGTTTCAAAAGAGATCATGCCTTTATGTTTGTCTACAACCACGGCGTGGCAAATCGACAAACCTTGTCCGGTGCCCTTGCCAACATCTTTCGTGGAAAAGAAAAGATCGAAGACGCTTTCCCGGATGGCTTCTGGAATTCCGGTTCCAGTATCGGCAACCCGTATTTCCACCCAATCGCGGTCTTGCCGGGTGCTGATAGTGATACGGCCCTTTGTTTCAAGATTCTCCCTGGTTCGAACCGCAATGTTTGCCCGCTCTGCAATCGCATGCGCCGCATTAACAATGAGATTCAATAACACCTGGTTAATTTCTCCTGGAAAACAGGGAACCGCGGGCAAATCCGGGTCCAGGTTTGTTTCCATCGCAGCCGCATAGCGCCACTCGTTCCGGGTAACGGTTATCGCATTTTGAATGGCCTGGTTCAAGTCAATGACTTTGCGCTCGGTGATGCTCACATGGGTGAATTGGCGCATGGCGCGGACAATTTCCGAAACGCGCGCGATCCCGTCAAGGGTTTGAGTAAAAGCCATGGGAATTTCATTGCGCAGATAGGGCAGGTTCACCTGTTCAATGAGAGTTTCAAGCTCGCTCCATTGATTCGATGAGGGCGGTTGGCCATTCTTGAAATTCTCTATCCATTCCGCGCATTTTTCTGCAAGGACAAGATAGGCGGAAAAATTGTCGCGCAAAAAACGGACATTGTCGCCTATATACTGGGTCGGCGTATTAATCTCATGGGCGATGCCGGCGGCGAGTTGCCCGATGGCCTTCATGTTTTGAGCCTGAAACACCTGGGATTCCAACTGTTTGCGCTCGGTGATATCGTTTAAAATAAACGTGACATAATGAACATCGTAGTCGTCGCCCAGCACGGGGGTGGCGCGGAGATAGGCCAGGAAATCACGTTTGGCCATGGAAATCATCCGGATTTCTCCCTGCCATTGCCCTCCCATGACCACGGACCGGAACACTTCCATGCCCTGAACCGGATCGGCGAAAATGGCCTCAAGGCACACTTCCTCCAGACGGTCACGAGTATATCCGAAAAGAAGGCCGAACGCGGCATTCAGATAGGTGGCGGCCCCATCGGGACGCGCAATCAACACGGAAGACCCACAATCTTCGAGAGCCTCCCGAATAATTCGCAGCCGTTCTTCCGTTTCCTTCCGGTCTGTAACATCCCGCAATAATGCAAGCACACAGGGGCGATCATCAAAAGAGATTCGTTTTGAGGTCACTTCCACCCATAGCATCCGTCCATTTTTATGACGAAGCGTGCATTCATGCAATATAGCAGGATATAGGGGGAAGGGGGGAAGACCAAGGAGCATATCATGCTCAGAAATACTATCCATGCCCAGATCGGCTATCCGAAGTGTTAGCATCTCCTCTATAGAATAACCAAATGTCTGCAACGCTGCCTCATTGGCGTCCAGGATCATATTATCATTTACATCAATCAATAATGCCGCTTCGGCAAGAAGATTAAATAATGGCCCCTGACTGGAGCCGAAGAGCGTATTCCGGCGAAGTTCACTCAAACTTGCCAATGATTTATCGCCACACTCCACCCTGTCTCCTTTTATCGCTATAAGCACCCACGATTATCTTGGGCCTGTTACTAAAGTCTCGGCCCATGATAGATTATCCGGTTGGAACGCAAATTTGTCAAGGAAAAATTGCCTTTCGCATAATAAATACCTAGAAAATCTTGTCCACAACTGTATGCGCGTGATAGCATGATCCTCGCATTCAACTAACACTATATGGATTATGCACCAAGCATTTGCCGATATCGCCTTTGACGATCCGGAACAAGCCGGTCACGATCTTGATGCCTTGTTGGCGCTCGCATCGCCGGCATTGGAAAATATGCTGCATAATACCCTTAAAGCCTCCTCGAATCCTGATCGTGCCATAACCTCTCTGCATCGCTATCTTGATAGTTGTTTATCGCCGGACATGGAACGGACGCTGATGTCCGGCAGCCCGAAATATCTTCATCTGCTGGTGACGTTGTTTTCCCAGAGCTATTTTTTGAGCGATCTCATTTTCCGGTATCCGCAGTACGTTTCCTGGCTCTGGTCGGAGGCAGAATTAAAGACAGCGCATTCGTATGAGGAGATGAAGAGCGGCTTGTTGAAAAGTCTGGAGGCGTTCGACTCGTTCGAAGACTGCTGCCGGGCCATGCGCCGTTTCCGGCAGCGGGAAATTCTTCGCATCGCCACACGGGATATTGTGGAATATGCACCCCTCGCATCGGTCACGGAGGATTTGTCGAATCTGGCCGATGCGACCCTGGAGACGGCGTTCCATGTAGCGGGCAGGGATCTCCACGAACGTTTTGGCGCACCCCTGGCAAGCCAGGGCGAAGCTTCATTTGTCATCATGGCGATGGGAAAACTCGGCGGCCGGGAACTCAATTTCAGTTCAGATGTTGACCTGTTGTTTTTCTACTCCGAAGACGGAGAAACAACGGGCGGCTCTTCCGGAACCATTACCAATGAGGAATATTTCAAAAAACTGGGCGAGCGGATCATCAAGGCGATGTCGGAACAAACCGCGGAGGGGGTTATTTTTCGTGTAGACATGCGGCTGCGCCCCTTCGGCCGCCTGGGGCCGTTGGCCGTAAGTGTGGACAGCGCCATACAATATTTCACGGATTATGGCCGCGCCTGGGAACGGCAGGCGTTGATCAAAGCCCGCCCCTGCGCGGGCGACCGCACACTGGGCGAAACCTTTCTCGATCGGATGCGCAGCTTTGTTTTTCCAAAATATTTTGATGACGAGACGCTGGAGGATATTCGCGAAGTCAAGCGTCAGGCGGAATCGAGCCTGGTGGAACCGGGCCAGACGGAACGGGAGGTAAAACTGGGCCGGGGGGGAATCCGGGATATTGAATTCACCGTTCAGATGCTGCAATTGCTGAATGGCGGAAGATTTCCGGAGCTGCGCACCGCCAGCACGCTACAGGCCATTGACGCATTGGGAGAACTGGGGCACCTGGGCGCCTTTGACGCAGCCACGCTGGCCAGTAATTATGCTTTCCTCCGGCAGGTGGAACATCGTCTGCAAATCGAAGATGGACGGCAGTGTCATGAGCTTCCCGAAGATCCCGTGAAGCTGGATGAATTTGCGCGGCGTCTCGGGTATGCCGATGGCGCATCCTTCATGCGTGTGTACCGCGACCGCACCCAGGAGACACGCACAATCCTTATGCAATTCCTTGCCACGAAGGGTTCGGGAAACCTCTGGGTGGGCGACTTGCTGAATCCGCTTTCCAGTGGAGACGCCGGCCTCAAAAAACTGGAAGAGTTTGGTTTCCGCGATCCCCAACGCGCCCGTGAAGAATTATTGCTGTTGGCCACGGGCTCGGAGGTCCGCCCCTTCACCCGCCATGTACACCAACTATTTTCAGAAATTGTCCCCAGTTTGCTGGAAGCGCTTTCGGCCACGGCCCTTCCCGATGAAACACTGATCCGGCTCAGCCAGATTCTCACCCGGCTCAGCGCGCCTTCCACGCTTTATGAAATTATCAAAGGCAATCCCCCGCTAAACCAGTTCCTGGTAACACTGGTGGCGAACAGCGAATTCCTATGCTCAATTCTTGTCCGCGAACCCGGCCTGCTCGATACACTGGCCAGTCCGGAGACAATCGAGGAACCGCCCACACGCCAAACTTTGGAAGCGGAACTGGCATGGTTGAATAGCGCGTATGAATCTGAAGCGGCGCTGTACCGGCTGCGCGACGGGGTTACGTTGCGCGTGGCGATGCGCGAATTGCTGCGTGGCATCACCGTGGCGCAGGTGGGCGATGAACTAACGTTATTGGCGGAAGTAATTCTAGAAGAGGCCTTGCGGCAGGCGCGGGAAAAAACCGAACGCCGTTATGGCCACACTGACGCCCCGTTTGCCATTTTGGGTTTGGGAAAACTGGGCGGACGCGAAATGGGCTATGGCAGCGACCTGGACCTGGTGTTTGTGTATGAAGCGGGGGCGGCCATTGACTCCGGCATGTCGCCAACGGAATATTTCGCGGATGTCGCCGCGCAAACCATCAAAACACTCAAGGAATCAACGCGGTACGGCATCCTCTATCATATCGACGCGCGTTTGCGCCCGGACGGAAACAAAGGCATTCTCGCCATTGACAATCATCACCTGGAGGATTATTACCAAAACCATGCACAAGTATGGGAACGGTATGCGCTTATGAAAGTCCGGGCGGTCGCCGGCGATCCGGAGTTTTCCGTGCGCATGGAAGCCATCGCACAGGAAATTGCCTTTTCGACGCCCCTGGAACGCGCCACACTGGAACGGGTGGATATGCTGCGCCAAAAAATGCACGATCAGGCGTCCCCCCTGGATCTCAAAAAGCGCGAAGGCGGAATCGCGGAGGTGGAATTGATCGTGCGGTGCTGGCAACTGAAATATGCTGCTGCATATCCCGCATTGAGGCGGGGCGGCGTCTTTGGAACACTGGACATCCTAAAAAGAGAAGGTCTTATACATCCCGAGCAATACGATACCCTGGCCGAGGCCTACCGCGTATTCCGAACCATCCTCAACCGCATCCGCATGATGCAGGGCGCTCAAACCTCCACCCTCCCGGATTCCCAGGAAGCACGGGCAGATTTGGCCACCCGCCTGGGCATAAAAGACGACCTGCTGGATCTCGTCAACACACTCCGCGCCCGGGTACACGCCATTTATCAACAAACCTATTCAGAGTTGCTTTCGCAGGAAGCGGAACAGGGCTGATTCTCTGGTGTACAATATTCCCCCTAAGAAAGTGGCGCTTGCATCAGCCTGGTTGACATGGCTCCGAGATTGCTTTGTCGCTGCGCTCCTTCTTAGAAACACAAGGCAGCAGGCGATGCAAACCGGTTGGAGGTATGGGAAGACTGGGAGGTCTGGGAAGACTGGGAGAATTGGATTAATAGGAGCGATTAGATAAGGTGGAAGACGAGGAAACAGATATAATGGGGAACCCGGCTTCGCCTCCGGCTACACCGTGGCAAGCCCGATAGCGATAGCGATACCGATAGCGATACCGATACCGATAGCGATAACCGCGTGGATGCGTTCTGGTGTTTTTTCTCAGTTCACCCTGGCGCTTCGACGAGAGGAGAACTCGCAATGGCACATTAGAATGTTTTGTCTCGGCAGAAACCTCGCCCTCCCGGTCTTGCATTCAACTTTCTTCTACGAATCGCCGACAACGGTAGTCAGAGGCTCTTAATTAACGTATATAGGAAAAATCATGCGCAAAAAGCCTGAATTAACACTTCTAACCACTACTCTGTGGGAATATCCCTCGCAACATTACGGCAAGGAAATGCAGGGAGACCAGGCCTACATCGGCGCCACACCGTCGTACGTAATCTGGAACCTTTTGCAACGCTATACCCGCCCAAACGATTTAGTCGTCGACCCCATGTGCGGAAGCGGCACCACCATTGACGTGGCCAAAGGATTAGGCCGCCGCGTCCTCGGCTATGATCTAGCCCCCTATCGTGAGGATATTCTTCCTGCAGATGCGCGTAAACTTCCCTTAGACGACGCCTCGGTGGATTTTGTATTCATAGATCCCCCCTACTCCACCCATGTGGAGTACTCGGACCATCCCGACTGCATTGGCAAACTGGACGCATTAACACCCGGGTATTACGACGCCATGGAAGGGGTCATCCGTGAAATTCATCGTATTCTGAAAAACAAGCGTTACATGGCTCTCTACTGCTGCGATTCTTTTCAGAAAAAGAAGCCGTTTGCACCGATTGGCTTCCGCCTGTTCGGGATTTTGGAGCGTTATTTCAAGCCCATCGATATTATTTCCGTGGTCCGCCACAACCGCACCATGAAACGGCGCCACTTCCACACCGAGGCCATTGCAGGCAACTATTTCCTGCGCGGATTCAATTATCTTTTCATCATGAAAAAGGAGGGAGAAAAAAAATAAGACCTATAGGTCGTATACGTCCTATAGGTCCGATAAAAATCTCTTATGCGCCAGCAGCGCCGGAAGCCTTCAACCGAATCATGGCGCGCCGCAAAGCGGCCTCCGCGCGGGCCACGTTAATCTTCTCATGGGGTCCCTGCAATCTGCCTTCCGCGCGTTTTTTCGCGGATTCCGCGCGTTCGCGATCAACGTCATCTCCGGATTCGGCCGTACGGGTAAGCACCAGCACCTGATTGTCCAATACCCGCACAATACCGCCATTGATGGCAAACAACCGGTCCGCGCCATCCACTTTGGTCTTCATTACACCCATATCCAGCGTGGCGATCAACGGGGCATGACCTGGGAGCACCATGAACTCTCCCTGTTCTCCGGGGAGGGTGATTTCGCCGGTTTCCACGCGATAGGGCGCGCGGTCCATTGCGCAAATCTCCAACGCCATAGGCGCTGCCTTGTGCTGCTCGGCCATGGTTTACGCTGCTCCCAACTTTTTCGCTTTTTCGATGGCTTCTTCAATGCCGCCGCAGTAGAGGAACGCGCCTTCGGGCAGATCATCATGCTCGCCCGCAAGAATTTGCGCGAAGCTGCTGATGGTGTCCGCAAGGGCCACGTACTTGCCGGGCTGGCCGGTGAACTGCTCGGCCACGAAGTTGGGCTGCGAGAGGAACCGCTGAATCTTGCGCGCACGGGCCACGGTAAGCTTGTCTTCTTCGGAAAGTTCGTCCATGCCCAAAATCGCGATGATATCCTGCAGGTCCTTATAGCGTTGCAGAATCCGCTGCACGCCGCGCGCCACGCGATAATGTTCGTCGCCGACGTAACGCGGGTCGAGAATGCGGCTGGTGGAATCGAGCGGGTCGACCGCCGGATAAATGCCCAATTCCACGATCTGGCGGGACAACACCGTGGTGGCGTCCAAGTGCGCGAAAGTCGTGGCCGGGGCCGGGTCGGTCAAGTCGTCCGCGGGCACGTAAATGGCCTGCACCGACGTAATCGAACCCTTCTTGGTGGTTGTGATGCGTTCCTGCAACTCGCCCATTTCCGTAGCCAGGGTCGGCTGATACCCCACGGCGCTGGGCATGCGGCCCAGCAACGCGGACACTTCCGCGCCCGCCTGGGTGAAACGGAAAATGTTATCGATGAAGAGGAGCACGTCCTGCCCTTCGACGTCGCGGAAATATTCCGCTACGGTGAGGCCGGTAAGGCCTACGCGCGCGCGCGCGCCGGGCGGCTCGGTCATCTGGCCGTAAATGAGCGCGGCCTTGTCGATAACGCCGGACTCCTTCATTTCGAGCCAGAGGTCGTTGCCTTCACGGGTGCGTTCGCCGACACCGGAGAAAACGGAGTATCCGCCGTGTTTCGTGGCGACGTTGTGGATCAGCTCCATGATCAACACGGTCTTGCCCACGCCCGCGCCGCCGAACAAACCGATCTTGCCGCCGCGGGGATACGGCGCCAACAGGTCAATAACCTTAATACCCGTTTCGAACACTTCCGTGCTCGTATCAATGTCTTCAAAGGTCGGCGCGGGACGGTGAATCGGCCAGCGTTCTTTGGCATTGACGGGGCCCAACTCGTCCACCGGTTCGCCGATGACGTTAATGATGCGCCCCAGCACGTCCTTGCCCACCGGCGCGCTGATAAAGGTTCCGGTGTCCACGATCTCCATGCCGCGCGAAAGGCCGTCGGTGCTGTCCATGGCCACCGCGCGCACGGTATTCTCACCAAGATGTTGCGCGACTTCCAGGACCAGTTTCTTTCCGCCCGGCCGCGTCAATTCCAAAGCGGTGTACATAGGCGGCAGATGTCCCGGCGGGAATTTGATGTCCAAGACCGGGCCAATCACTCGGGTTACGCGTCCAGTTTTCATTACAGCCTCCGGCTATAGCGCTTCCGCGCCACTCACAATTTCGACCATTTCTCTCGTAATAGCGTCCTGACGGACACGGTTGTATTTCAACGTGAGACGTACAATGACGTCCGCGGCATTGTTGGTGGCGGAATCCATGGCGGCCATGCGCGCGCCCTGCTCGCTGGCCATGGCTTCATGAAAAATACGGTGCATTTGCGCGTGCAGATTGTCGCGCAACAGCGCCGAGACAATTTCCTCCGCCGAGGGTTCAAACACGAAAAAGGAACTTCCCAGCTTGCCGGAATCTTCCGGCGTATACGGCAAAAGCTGTTCCAGGGTTATCTTTTGAGAAATCGCAGACTTAAACTCGTTGTATAAACAGAACACTTCGCTGACCTGGCCGCTTATGAACTGATCCACGAGCGGATCGATAACAGAGGTCGCGGAATTAATGGTATAGCGGTCATAAATCCCAATGTGCGCCGAACGGATGGTGCACCGGCGCCGGCGAAGCACATCGTTGCCCTTACGGCCCACAATCGTTATTTCCACGGCCTTTCCGGGGAATTGTTCTTGCAGCAGGCGCAATGTCTCATTCACAATGTTGGCATTGTATCCGCCGCAAAGCCCGCGGTCAGAGGACACCACCAACAGCGCGATCTTGTCTCCCGCGCCTTTATGCAGCAAGGGGTGATCCGTGGGATCAATATGCGCGACCAGGCCATTGGCCAGTTCCCGCATGTGATACGCGTAGGGCCGCGTGTTCAAGAGTGCTTCTTGAGCACGGCGCAACTTTGCCGCGGCGACCATTTTCATGGCCTTCGTGATCTTTTGCGTGCTTTTGACGCTGGCGATCCGCCGTCGTATGCCTTGCAGGTTGGGCATTAGTCCTGCTTAGCCTCCTTCCAAACGCCATCAAAGAACTTCTTGATGGCCACATCAATTTTGGCCTGAAGTTCATCGGTAAGCTGACCACCCTTCAATGCGTCCCAAATATCCTGATGTTGTGCATCGAAATGCGCATACAACTCGGATTCGAAACGGGCGATGGCATCAATCGCCACCTTGTCCAAATAACCTGCCGTGGCCGTATAAATAATCAGAATCTGTTTTTCCACCGGCAGCGGCTGATATTGCGGCTGTTTCAAAATTTCCACCAGCCGCGCGCCCCGGTGCAACTGCGCCTGGGTGGCCTTGTCGAGTTCGGAACCGAACTGCGCGAAGGCTTCCAGTTCGCGGTACTGCGCCAGAGTAAGCCGCAGCATGCCCGCCACCTTCTTCATGGCCTTCACCTGCGCGGCGCCGCCCACGCGGGACACCGAAATACCCGCGTTCACGGCCGGCCGCACGCCGGAGTAGAACAAGTTGGATTCCAGGAAGATCTGACCGTCCGTGATGGAGATCACGTTGGTCGGGATGTACGCGGATACGTCGCCTGCCTGGGTCTCGATAATGGGCAGGGCGGTAAGCGTACCGCCGCCGAAGTTCGCATTCAACGCCGCAGCGCGTTCCAATAACCGCGAATGCAGATAGAATACGTCGCCGGGATACGCTTCGCGTCCGGGCGGACGGCGCAGCAGCAGCGAGAGCTGACGGTAGGCCGCCGCCTGCTTGGACAAGTCGTCGAAAATAATCAGGGCATCGCGCCCGGAATCGCGGAAATATTCGCCGATGGCGCAACCGGCATACGGGGCGATATATTGCATGGGCGCGGATTCCGACGCCGTGGCGGACACCACAATCGTGTATTCCATCGCGCCGTAGTTCGTTAGATCCTGCACCACGCGGGCCACCGTCGAGCGTTTCTGCCCGATGGCCACGTAAATGCAGATGACATCCTTGCCCTTCTGATTGATGATAGTGTCAATCGCGATGGCGGTCTTGCCGGTCTGGCGGTCGCCGATGATCAACTCGCGCTGACCGCGGCCGATGGCCGTCATGGCGTCAATGGCCTTGATGCCGGTCTGCAGCGGCTTCCGAACGGGCTCGCGCATGACAATACCGGGGGCAATGCATTCCACCGGATTGTACTTCACCGCCTCAATGGGTCCACCGCCGTCAACGGCCATGCCCAGGGCGTTCACAACACGGCCGACCATCGCCTCGCCCACGGGGACGGACGTAATGCGGCCGGTGCGCTTTACCGTGTCGCCTTCGCAGATTTTTTCGTATTCGCCGAAGAGCACGACGCCCACCTCGTCTTCATCGAGGTTGAAGGCCATGCCCATAACGTCATGCGGGAATTCGAGCAATTCCCCGGCCATGGCGTTCTCCAGGCCATACACGCGGGCGATACCGTCGCTCGCCTGGATGACCGTGCCGACTTCGGCGATGTCAATCTGCCACTTGAAGTCGCTGATCTGTTTACGGATGATTTCCGTGATTTCGTTGGCGCGCGCCTTAATTTCCATAACTTAACGATTCCTCCGCAAGGAGTTTCTGCTTTAGCCGCCCCAGCCTGGTGCGCAGGCTGAAATCGAAAAATACGCCATACATATACACAATAAGGCCGCCGACTATGCCCGGATCGACCTTGTTTTTCATGCGCACGGTTTTGCCCGTGAATCTGTTCAGGCTCTGAATAAGCTTGGTTTCCAACTCCGGCGTCAACGCAATCGCCGTCACCACCGTCACCTCCACCCGGTTGAGCCATTCATCAATGTGGCTCTCAAAACTGACCGCAATGTGCGGCAACAGCGCCATGCGGTTGCGCTCCAGCAAGGTATGCAGCAACTGCGTTACACGCGGCGTGGTGCTTACCGCACCCAGCACCGTGTCAAGAATCTGCTTGCGCCCGGCCATATCCAGCGCCGAATTGCCCAGCACGAACCGCAGGCTTGCATCTTCGGAATAGACCGCCCCGGCGGCGTTCAGAGCCTGCGCCGCCTGTTCCAATTGCGACGGCTCGGCGATGGCCTCCCGCAGGGCTTTCGCATACCGATCGGCTAACAGGGACATTCTCATGACAAACGGTCCATTAACGTTGTAAACCGGTCCACATTCGAGTTGAGCTTCTCCAGCGTCAACTCATTCTTATAGCGCTCTTCCAACTTCCGGAGCGCTTCATTGACCAACTCGGTCTTGATCGCGCGGGCCGCAACGTACAATTCCGCTTGTTTGCGGTCTTCCGTCTGCTTCTTAAGCAACGCCTGCGCGTTTTCTGCTTCTTCATGAATTTTGGCCAGGTGCCGGGCAACCGTCGATTCGGATTCCTCCTGAATCTTCGCTTCCTTCGCTGACCATTCACTCATCTTGGCCTGAGCCGCGGCCCGTTTTTCCTGGGCTTCCCGGCGGGCCTTCGCCGCTTCCTCAAAACTACTCTTTATCTGCTGAATGCTGTCATCCAGGAATTTCAGCATCGGCTTGCCGATAAGACCCGCCAAATACGCGATGAACACGCCGGAGTTGAGCACTTTCATGAACTCAACAAACCAGAAAATCCGGTGCTCTTCCGCAATAAATTCCGGACGCGACACATAGTGCTCTACAAATTCGACATCTTCTTTGAAGTGGCCTTGCGGCGGATAAAGGTCCGGACGCTCCTCGTATGCTTTGAACATCTCGCTTTTGAAGATTTTCAGGTAGCGTTCGTGTTCCGCGCCGTACTTCTCCATGTACCCTTTGGACATGCTCGGTGAATGGAACAGCAGCACGCCTAGCAGCATGCCCGCCGCGTAAATCGCGGTCACTGTCCATAAAAACTGCTTGTTCACCGCAGGGTTCCTCCCGTACGCAGTTGCTTGTCCATGGCTTCCACCAACCCCGGAACCAGCGTATCGAACTTCTGGCGCTCTTCGGTCAATTGCCGTTGAATTTCATCCCGGAAAGACGCCACTTCTTTGTCCGTCTGATGCCGTAACGCATCCAATTCCGCGCGGTTTTTCTGATACGCCTCATAACGCGCCTGCCGGAGAGCGAGCGCCGCCTCTTGATCCGCCTTCGTCAACCGGTTGATGTATTGCGCTTCCAGTTGCTCCGCCTCAGCGAGATCCGTGGAGGCCGCCGTCTTGTCGCCCGTAAGCGTTGCATCGCGTTCATCCATGATGCGCCGGAGCGGACGGAAGAAGAAACGGTTGGTTACCCACAGAAATACCAGAAACAGCACCATCTCGGTGACGAGGGTGAAGTTAAAGGTAATCATTGCGGTACTCCTTTATTCCGTCCGGGATTCCATAACGCGTCAAAGGCGCCCTTATACGGCAAACAGAATCAGGGCAGCCACCACCAGGGCGTAAATCGCCACGGATTCGGTCACCGCCTGACCGACGATCATGGTGCGGGTAATCAACGGGGTGGTTTCCGGATTGCGGGCCACGCCTTCGCACGCTTTCGCCGCGGCGATGCCTTCGCTAAGCCCCGAACCCAACGCGCCAACGCCCATCGCAATGCCCGCGCCGATGCACTTGGCAACCACGATCAGATCCGCGCCCGAAATGCCTTGAGCCGCTTCCGCCGGCGCCTGGGCCACTGTGCTCTGCAGCATCGCCCATACCGTTCCGATATCCATACTCCTATCCTTTCTCCGTTTCGCCTGTCTGGCTTATTAATCTCGCACTACACTCCCCGAAGGGAAACCTGGATGACCTGAATTCCGCCCGGCGTTACTCTTCCTGTAATGCTCCCGTGATGTACATCAACGTCAACATGGAAAAAACAAACGCCTGCAGGGCGGCTTCAAAAACCAGGAAAAATCCGTACAGGAACTGCGGGAAGACCAGATAATAAGTCAAGCTCGACACCACCACGATCACGATGGCGCCTCCCATAATGTTCCCGAAAAGACGGCAAGAAATGGAAATGAGCCGGGAAAGCTCTTCACTGACACGCAGGGGGAAGAAAAAGAGCGCGGAGAGCTTGCCCACAATAACGGCGCCAAGGCTTCCATGCGCATGGAACATTGGCCCGCACATTTCCTTCAAATACCCCACCGGCCCCTTGGCCTTCAGCCCGCAATACGTCGCATACCCAATGCTGATAAGCCCCAACGACAGCGTGCAATTCAAATCGGAGGTGGGTTTCTCAATCTTGGGCAACGGAATAATCAATAAGGCGTTGCTCAGACATATATAAATGAATAGACCGGCAATCAATGGCAGGTAGTGCTTCCGTTTCTCCAGCGGCTCAAACGACATGGTGGAGTCTATCAAGGATTGGAAACCGCTCAGAATGGATTCCACCACCAATTGGCCCCGCGTAGGCACCTTGGAAATCCGGCGCAACGCCAGCCAGAGCAACGCCCACAACACCCCAATCACAATGAGGCTATTCATAATCGTATAGACGTTCACCCCGCCCAACGGAATCGGAATGTTCGTTCCCGGCACATAGTGCCAAACATGTATAACCCCGATTTCTTCCATACCGCTTACTTCACTTCTGGCTTTGCCTCAGATCCCACCCGGAGTACCCAAGGACGACCACTGTCAACTGTACCACCGTGACTCCGGCCACCACTCCGAAGAACCCAAACCAGTGAACCGGATCGTAGGCGTAGCCTTTCCACAGAACCAGCGCGTACAACGTGATTCTGATTAAAGGCAGCGAGACTATAGCATACCTTCCAACCCCATTTCCACTTGTTGCCCCCTGTGTAAAACGGGCCGAAATCCAGAAAATCACGCTCCCCGCCACCCCCCCAAGAGCCACCCCTTTCGCCAAAGAAATATCAAAAAAAAGCGTCACAAAAAAAAGAACTGCCGTGATTCCAAGCGCAATCATCACCACGCTAACTCTAAACCGCTGAACTACTTCCATCCGACCTCCCGCTTCAATACACGATAAAAATTGTACCCGCCAACAACCAACCCAATCAAAATCATCCCCACCAAAATCAACCCCGATGCATGAAACCTCTTCTCAAGATAATTACCGGTCAGTATACAAACCACAAGCGGCAACGCAATGTTCACCCCGAGCTCCGTGCCCAGGTTCAAGGCACGGACTATCGAGAAATTGGGATTCTCTTTTTCGTTCCTCATTACATTCTACCTACCGTAAAGTATACAACTTCCCCTTCAACCAATCGTCTTCTCGCGCCCAAGCGCATCATCTCTTATCGCGCCCACGTTTCACGTGTGCGTGTATGTCCGTGTCTGTCCGTGTGATCCCATCCGCAAACATCCACGAATGCATTCCTCAGCACACAATTAAAATCACCACATTATACACATTCCCTCTTGATGTACAGCAACGGCTTCCCATATAAATAACAATAAACACACAAAAGAGCTTTCCCAATGATTGATGAATCAATTGTAAATTGCATCAAAGAATATCTACGAAAACTCCCTGCCCATGGAATCCATGCGCGCCGCGCCATACTATTTGGTTCTTATGCACGCGGTGAAGCTAATCAATGGAGCGATATTGATTTGATTGTATTGGCTCCTGAATTCGATAGAAAATACAAATTGTCAACCCTCCAAACCCTTTGGAGAGCACGCGGTAAAGACACCATTCGCATTGAACCAATTCCCTGCGGCGAACAACAATGGGAAACAGACGAAACACTTCCCATCCTCGAAATTGCCCGTCGCGAAGGCATTGAAATATCCGTCTGATCAATATCAGAACACAACCTTAAGCGTCTTGATCTCATACGGCTTTATATAAAACATCACCGAGGCGCTATTTAACTTCAACGTCACATCATTTTCTTCCATCATGTCGCATTCGGTGATCTTTTTGGGAGCGTTTGCGAACGTGATCGTGGCGTTGCCGCGCTGTCCGTAGGTTTCGTATACGCGCAGAATGATTGCACCGGAATCCTCGGCCTTTTTCACGGTGCTTATAATCACATTCTCCACATCCACACTGGCGAAAGCATAGACGGCGGCCTCACCGCCTTTCGACGGCGCTTGCGGGAACGTCAATAGCGGCTGATTCAGTTCCCAGCCCTGTTGCACGGCGCCGTTGCGCCAATCACCGCCATGCGGGAACAGTGAGTAGGTAAACGAATGTTTGCCTTCATCCGCCGTGGGATCGGGATCCACCGGCGAACGCAACAGTGACAACCGCAAGATATTGCCTTTGACATCGTACCCGTATTTACAATCATTCAAAAGACTCACGCCGTAATTGCCTTCGGATAGATCGGCCCAATGATGCGCCGCCACCTCAAACCGTCCCCGGTCAAAGTCCATATTGTCGTGCGTGGCGCGCTCCACCGTGGCAAATTGAATGTGATAGGCAGCCCTCGGACTAAGCACGTCCACCGGAAACGCCGCTTTTAATAGCGTGTGTTTTTCATGCCAATCCACTTTCGTGATCACATCCACACGCGGCAGCAACGCATACAACGCGATATCCTGTGTAAAAACGCTCTTCTCCGTCCGGCGCACCACACGCACCACCGCCCGGACCGGTCCCTCTTCAATTACCTCGATGGAATCCGCTTTTTCCGGCTCCCACATCTTCGCGTCGAAGTTGGGATCGATGTCCCACGCATCATTCGCCGCCGGACGATCATCAAACAGTTGAAGTACATTGCCCTTTTCCCCCGGCGCCAGCACTTCACACTCTTCAAATTTGTCATAAACGCTGATGAACCTGCCGGAATCATCCAGTTTAATCCGCAGACAATCGTTTTCAATGGCTCTCTGTGAAACGCGTAGCATGCCCGCCGGACTGCTCTGCGCGGCGCCCGCCACCACGTGATATACCGCATACCCCAGCGGCGGCACAGCAACGGTTTCAAACAATAACGTATCCACGGCAACCCGCTGACTCGGCACAATCGATCCGTCCGAGGCCAGCACGTGCACCGCCCCCTTGGGAAGTTTCATTTTAACCTGCGCCACATCCGTGCGCATCCACGACAACGGATTCACCACCAGCACCGGCGTCCCCGGTCCGGCGGTGTTCAGGGTTTTCGCAATGACGTTCAACGCACCTTCAATTACGCCATTGGCCAGCGCGTGAATGATAGCGTAGTTCTTGTCCGCGTCTTTATACACTTCCGTAATGGATGAACCGGGCAAGATATCGTGAAATTGATGCGTCAACAGAATCCGCCACGCATCCGACAATGATCGCTGGTCGTAATGTCCCCCGTGCAGCATCGCCAGACTGCTCAAAAACTCCGCATTCTGCAATAGAAACTCGCATTTCCGGTTATTGCGCTTCGTCCGTCCCTGCGTCGTCTGACAGCCCCGATGCAATTCCAGATACAACTCGCCGTTATACACTGGCGGTTTACCGGCCAGCCCGGCATGCATCCGGTCCAGGCAATCCTCCGTGCGGCCAAATTCACACCGCGGAACACCCGCGATGTTCTTCAAGCGTTTGCCATACTCAATCATCTTCGGGGTCGGCCCGCCACCGCCATCCCCCCAGCCAAAGGTAAACGGCGTTTCGTCCACCAATTCTTTCTGTTGAAAATCCACGCGCTGCGCACGGCAATCCCTGGGCAGCGGATTGCCATTGTAATTAAGCGGCGGCATCACGGCGGGAATCTGCGTGCCGTCCACCCCCTGCCAGATAAAATACCCATACGGAAACTTCGTGAACTGACTCCAGCTCAGCTTGATCGTATAGAACGTATCAATCTGGCATTTCTTTAAAATCTGCGGCATAGACCAGGGATAGCCAAACGCGTCCGGCAGCCATGCCGTGCGCGAGCGCCGCCCGAATTCACGCTCATAAAACCGGTTGCCATACAAAAACTGCCTCACCAGCGCCTCGCCGGAGGGAACATTGTTGTCCTCCTCCACCCACGAAGCCCCGCACAATTCCCAGCGCCCTTCCTTCACCCGCTTGCGGATGCCATTCCATAACGCGGGAAAATTCTCCTTGGCGAACATATACAGTTCCGGCTGGCTCGCCGCAAACACGAACTCCGGATACTGCTCCATCAAGCGCAGCATCGTGCTCCACGTGCGGCTCACCTTGCGGCGGGTCTCACGCAGCGGCCATAACCACGCCGTGTCGATGTGCGAATGACCGATGAGCGTGAGCTTGCCCAGCCCCTGCGACTGAAACGCGTCCAACCCCTTCTGCAAATACCGGCGCGCGCGCGCCAGCGAAGAGAAAAACGCCGGGGTATCCTGATGCTGCAAATCCACCATCATGACCGCATCCATCAGCAGCCGCTGCAACCGGCGGCGTTCCTCGCTCTTACCCTCCAACATTTCCACTACTTCAAGATAAACCTCGCCGTCCCAGTAAAAATCCCACACCTCCTGATTCATGACCGCCAGATCCGCCACGGTGAACACATGCGTAAGATCAAACCGCGTACTCGGACACGCTTCCAATACGATCTCGAATTTCTCCCCGCCCTTGGCCCGTTCCGCAAGCACCATGAACTCATGATTTCGATCAATGCCCTGATACGGCGCGCCATTCACATAGGCCAGCGCCTCGCCCCCTTCATCCGAGGGACCGTAGCCTTTGATATGGCTGTGGTCGGAGATGCGCAACAGCGCCACCACACGCTGCCCCTTGAATTCCTCCGGAATCACCACCGTCATCTTGAACCACGTTGTTTGATCCAATCCACCCCATCGCCGCATTAATGAGAATGGCCTCCAACCCGTCTTCGGGATGGAATCCGGGCCTTTCCCCATACCCGTTACACAGCGTTGAATTTTCTCTATCGGAATACGCGGCGCAAAAATCTTCTCGCCGATTTCGCGCACCCGGTTCCGAATCTGCCGCACTTCCATTACTCGTTCCGCATCAAAATGGGGCATGGGAAAAAGACCTTTCGCTGATAAGGGATTACTACCTGAAACGGGAGGGATTATACCGATCTTACCGCATCAAGAACCACAAAAACCGAGGGCGGCCATCCCGGCCACCCTCGTCATAACTTCTCTTTCACTCGCTCCCCTAATCACACCTGTCCGTGTACATCCGTGTCTGTCCGTGTTCCGTCCTCGTTCCCAAGTTGCACTTGGGAACGCACTTGTCTTCAAAGTTTTACTTTGCAGTTCATTCACACATCACTGCGATTGCCGCACACCTTCTTTGCCGTCCACAACCAGTTTCGTGCCATCCCACGTGCCGGTTTTGGCCTGGCCCATGGCGATAACCTTCAAGATGCCGTTCTCATACGAATATTTCGCCTGAAGACCATTCGGAGCCGTCTGGGCCAGCGGGCCGCCTTTAACCATCACCGTCTGCGCATCCATAAACGTGACATTGAAATCGCCCACCATCCAGCGCGTTCCAATCAGCTTCTGATGATTCGGGTCCGTGGGAGCCGCTACCGTTGCCGCGGCCGGAGCCGTGCCCGGCGCACCCGGAGCCGCCGTAGGAGCTGGGGATGCTGCCGGCGCCGCAGGCGCATGAGTTTGTGGCGCCGTCACAGGCGTTGCAGGTGGAGGAGGCGTTTGTTCACTCTTGCCGCCACAGGCCCCCAAGGTCACAACCATCATCACCACCACGCTAAAACATATCCACTTTTTCATTGGTATCGTCCTTTTCTTAGATTCTCAATAGAATGGTTATACCGCCAACCATTGGACGGTATTAAAAGATCATAGCATGTAACGAAACACAATCCAACTTGGGTGACAAAATCCGTAGACGCGGCGTCCTCGCCGCGTTTCCAACTATTCGTAGACGCGGCGTCCTCGCCGCGTTATATCATCAAAAAAAGCGACGGGGACGTCGCTTCTACAACTTGCGTGGCAAAATCCGTAGACGCGGCGTACTCGCCGCGTTTCCAACTATTCGTAGACGCGGCGTCCTCGCCGCGTTATATCATCAAAAAAAGCGACGGGGACGTCACTTCTACAACTTGCGTGTCAAAATCCGTAGACGGGGCGTCCTTGCCGCGTTATATCATTAAAGAAAGCGACGGGGACGTCGCTTCTACAAATTAAATGTGGACGCGGCGTCCTCGCCGCGTTATATCATCAAAAAAAGCGACGAGGACGTCGCTTCTACTACCCTTGTTGAACTTTACGCCACAAGCTGCTTACAGTACCTGCCATAAAACCACTCTGGAGGATACCATGATGATGCTCTCCCCGCTTGTACTGATGCTTCTGGCCGCCCCCCTGGAAAACGGCCTGCCCCGTCCTGAACACGGCCTTCAATTTAACACTCCCGTAACCGTCTGGGACGAAGCCCTGCCCTTGGGCAATGGCATCCTCGGCGCGCTGGTGTGGGGCGATGGCCAACCCGTTAAAATCTCCCTCGACCGCACCGACCTCTGGGACCTCCGCCCCGTCCCCGAGTTCCACGAGAAAGACTACACCTATGCCACCATGCGCGAATGGGAGAAAACAGGCCGCATCGATGATCTCCTACGCATGTACGACAACCCCTATCACCGGCCCGCCCCCACTAAAATCCCCGCGGGCCGGATCGAACTCACCATCGGCGATCAGCCCGCATTTCAATCCACCGATCTCGACATCGCCGGAGCCATGGCCCACATGGCGTTCAAATCCGGCACGGAGGTGCGCGTCTGGATTCACGCCGTCGAACGCGCAGGCATCATCGAGATACAAGGCAAAGAGCCCGTTACGGCAAAACTTGTCGCACCGGCCTTTGGCGGGAAAGAGGCCGGCCCTTCTCAACCCGCTATCGTGGCCGGTGAACTTGCCAATTTGGGATATCCACCTCCTGTCTGCACTTCCGGGGAAAATTGGACGGCTTTTGAACAAGAAGGCTGGGACGGATTCCATTTCGCCGTCTATCTCGCATGGGAGAAGACACCGGAACACTGGCGCGCGGCGTGGTCGGTCGTATCAAGCCTGGAAGACCCTTCCACACTCCAGGCCGCGAAAATGCATGTCAAAAAGGCACTGAAAGAGGACTCCGAATCACTCCAAAAATCCCACCAGGACTGGTGGAACGGGTATTGGGCAAAATCCTGGATTTCCATCCCGAATTTCACCATCGAACGCCAATGGTATCTCGACACCTATAAATTTGGCGCGGCCAGCCGCCGTGGTTCGCCCCCCATTACTCTGCAAGGCCCCTGGACCGCCGACGACGGCAAATTACCTCCCTGGAAAGGCGATTATCACCACGACCTCAACACACAATTGAGCTACTGGCCGTGTTACAGCGGCAACCGCCTCGAAGAAGGCCTGAGTTATCTCGATTGGCTTTGGAATACCCGCGATGCATGCAAAGAATGGACCCGGCGCTTCTTCAATATGCCCGGCATGAATGTTCCCATGACCGCCGACCTCAATAACAACCAGATCGGCGGATGGCGGCAATACACGCATTCCTCCACTACGGGCGCATGGCTCGCCCATCATTTTTACCTCCATTGGAAATTCAGCGCGGACCGCACCTTCCTCGCAGATCGCACCTACCCCTACCTTCACGATTGCGCCGTGTTTCTTGAAGCGGTAACCAATGAACGCGATGCGGACGGCAAGCGCACCCTGCCGCTCAGTTCCTCACCGGAAATCAACGACAACAAACCCAATGCATGGTTCCCTTCCATCACCAATTACGATCTCGCGCTCATCCGCTGGCTATTTACCGCAACCGCGGAACTGGCCGCGGAATTGGGCAAGAATGACGATGCCCAGCATTGGAAAACGGTCTGCTCCGAGATGCCGCACTTCAGCCTGGGCGAGGATGGCCGCCTGCTCGTGGCGAAAGACTATCCCCTGCCGGAATCCCACCGCCACTTCTCCCATCTCATGGCCATTCATCCATTGGGCCTCCTCGATCCTTCCCAAGGACAAGACGCCGAACACACCGTGCAAGGCGCGCTAAACGAATTGGACCGCCTGGGCTCCAATTACTGGTGCGGGTACAGCTTTTCCTGGCTGGCGAATCTGGCCGCGCGCGCGGGCAATGGCGTAAAAGCGGAAAAAGCCCTCGAAACCTTCGCCACCGCATTCGTATTAAGAAACAGCTTCCACTGCAACGGCGATCAAACCGGCAAAGGCTATAGCAAGTTTACCTACCGCCCTTTCACCCTCGAAGGCAACTTCGCCGCCGCTGCCGGCCTCCAGGAAATGCTCCTGCAAAGCCACACCGGCATCATCGAAGTATTCCCCGCTATCCCCGATTCCTGGAAAGACGCATCCTTCCACACCCTCCGCGCCCACGGCGCTTTCCTGATCTCCGCGGAACGTAAAGATGGAAAAATCTCCCGTGTGGAAATTTCTTCCGAGAATGGAGGCGCTTGTAAGCTCCTCTCCCCCTTCTCCGGAAAACTGCTCGAACTCTCCCTGCAACCCCACCAGCGTCTTGTCCTCCAACAAGATCCCCAATAATATTTTCTTTCTTTTTCGCAAGAAAAAGAAAGAATTAAAGTTTCTTTTGGAGAGGTCTGGAGAACCTTTTCTTTCCAAAGAAAAGGTTCTCCAGAAATATTTAACTGCTTTTTTTGTCCCGCCGCCGGAGCATTAGCGCACCGGAAGCGGCGCAGACGGCCGTCAACAATGCGAAGGTCAATCCGCCACCCACCGGCACCCCCGCCTTCACGATAATCCGCAACGGCTCAGAAACCGCGTCATCCGTCCCGCTGTCATGCACAAACACGCTATACTCTCCGGTATCGGCGGTTTCCAGCGATTCAAACTCCCACACGGCCGTTGTGGGCGGATCAAGCTTCATCGTCTTGGTGGGAATATCTTCCACCTGCCACGCATACGTCAAAGGCGGTATGCCGCCTTCGGCCACTGCCTCAAGACGCAGAGCATCTCCGCTGGTGCGCACGATTTCTTCTGTAGTGACTTCTTCATTATCGACCAGAATTCGCGGCGTGCTAATCCGATCGTAGATGTACAGAGTCTGCGTGGCCAAGTAATGAGGACCATGCTGATCCGTCACACGGCACACATAGGTTCCGGCATTGGCCATGCTCAACGAAGGAATCACAAAATCATCAAAGGTGTATTCTTCCGCCGAGGATTGCCGTGTTGGTCCTACCGGCACGTCATCTCTAAGCCATTGATATTGCCTGATACCACAGCCATATCGCGTCGATAGGGAGAAGACATACTCATCGCCCGCATACACCATGCCGCCAACGGAAGAGTCCGTCATGATAACATCATCCAGCACCGTGAGCGTAAACGGTTCCGTAAAATGCTGGCCGCGCTCGTCGGTAATCCGGCAGATATATTCACCCGCATCATCCAGCGTAACCGATGTGAGAACAAAAGAATCATACGTAAACGTTTCTTCCTCTGACCACGCTTCCAATCCCACGGGGTTGCCATCTCTCAGCCATTGGTAATACCGTATGCCGCGGCCATATTGAGTAGTCACCGAGAAGGCCGCCGGACCATCGCCAAAGCAGAATGTGCCGCCGCCGGAAACGCTTAAGATTTCCAGCAGATGCCCCACAATAAGCGTGGCATCATCGGAAATAACCGGCCCGGTGTTCGTGGTCGCAATACTGCTCACGGCACAGCGGTAAATGCCTTCATCGGTCTGGATGGCATGCTCGATGATATACGTGCTGGACTGAGCGCCGGAGATAAAATTCATCACATGCGTCAGAGGATCCTCGTACCGCCACTGATACGTTACGGGATAGTCGCTCTCCACCAGGATTCCAAGATTCACCGGATCCCCAATAGCCACATTGGGCGGGCACGCCGGCTGCACCACGATCCGGGGCAGATTTCTGACCGTCAACGTGGCGGAAGAAGAGGTTACATCATCATACGGCCCGGTAATCGTGACTTTGTATGATCCTTCATCGGATTCTCCAACCTCTTCGATCTCAAGCGTCGTAGTAATCGCCGTGGGGTTCAATGCAGGATTAATCGCGATATCATTCTTGAACCACTGATACGTGAGATCCGCCGGATCCCCCGCCGTGATCGGAACCACAGTAAAGCTGGCATCATCCAACCGGTTCAAAATAAGTGATTGCGGTTGCCCGATGATCCCAGGATCGCCCACCGCCAGTGTGGCTTCATTGGAGAGCACGCCGCCCCCCAAGCCCAATGAATCATCATAGGGAACACTCACATTGGCCACCCGGCACCGGTATTGACCTTCATGATCCGCATGAAGCTCCGGAATCACCATCGTGTCAGACGTCTCCCCCGGGATAATTTCCCAAGAGCCGGTGCGGTTCGATTCCCAACGATACTCTAAAAGGGTCCCCACCGCAATAATATTCATGCTGATATTCAACGTATTCAGTGGCGCCACCACATTGTCCGGATGCTTGACAATGTACGGCATGTCATTCACCGTCAACATCGCCGCCAAGGATTCAGCAGAACTTACCGGGTTGGTAACGATGCACTTGTATTCACCTTCATTGGCTTCCGAAACTGAAAGAATGGTATAGGAGGCCGTGATCGCAAGCGGGATATCTTGCCAGGGATCGGCGCCCTTGCGGAATTGCCACTTGTAAGTCAGCCCCACTCCTGTCGCCGAAATGGAGAACGTCGCCGATTCCCCCGGCCATTTAGTCAGCGGATCCGGATTGTCCGTGATCGTAGGGCCATCGAATATATTCAAATAGGCGGAATCAGACTGTACGGTCCGCGCATGAGGCCCATCGGTCACCGTGCAGAAATAGAAGCCCTGATCCGTCTCCTGAACATTGTATAAGGTCAAATCCGGAGACACTTCACTCAATTCTTCACCCGGATCGATTTCCCCATCACTATCCAAATCCTTGTACCACTTGTATTCCAAGACCGGATCGCCCACCGCCACTACGGAGAATCGGGCTGTGGCCGCCCCCGGCCAGCGATTCAGACTGTCCGGTTGATCCGTAATGGTGGCGCCCTGAATCAAGGTGGGCATAACCGTCAAGCCGGTATGAACAGTCGTCGTCCAGATATCCCCTGGTTGCATGTTTCCGGTTACGTTGATGGGTATAGGATCATATCCTATGAATTGGATAAACATCCCCGTCACCGAAGTCCCCGAAATATTCTTCACCACCACCTGATTAAACCCTTCGTAAACCGTATCCACCCCGCTTAAAAAATACAGTTCCAACCCATTCTTGGTCTGGATCGGCAAAGTATTGTCTACTGTTGTCTGATTCCAATAATTTGTCTTCAATATACCCGCCACCGCAGGACCTGTCTTCAACTCCGGCACCAGTGGAGCCATGATCGCAACATCGTAATAGCTGGGCGCTTTTAACACCGGATCATTCGTGATTACCCCCACATGAACGCGATTGCTGTTGAGGGGATTGGCAAATAACGGCATATTATCATTCACGGACGTCGCATTCATATTCGAGATAAACGTGAACTTGCCTTGATAATTAACATCCGCCGTGCTGGGATCATACCGGTTTTCCGCCACCACCGTCAGATCATTCGCCAATACCACCGACCCATGCAGCTTCACCATCCCCGGCAAGCCCCACCCGCCATTACCGCCAGCGCCGCCTGTCCCCCCCATACCGCCTTGCCCACCGCCGCCTCCAGCGCCACCATTATTCCCGTTGCCTCCCGCACAACCTGTAACCACTGTATAAAATGGTATACCATAATAGCAAAGGCTTTGAACTGTAAGACCCGCTGCTCCATCTGTCCGATATAATCCTCCACCACTGCCACCAGTCCCCCCATCTTGACCTCCACCGCCGTCTATCCCTACATTGCCGACAGATCGGTCAGCAGCAGCAGAAATATCAATTTGTGCCGGTGCATCCCATTTGCAAATACCACAGGCCGCAAGAACAATAGCACCGCCACCAGATTGGCCATGACCGCCTGTACCACCATTACCACCCGTTCCCCCTTGACCTCCATTTCCTCCCGTTTCTCCATGCCCTCCATTGCCACCCACACCTCCATTTGCTGAGACGAGCGCACAAAACTCTGGAAA